>Ga0207670_10000025_pt1 | contig 141352 bp, 107 predicted proteins | sample KBSS23HmetaG_FD_184339 | JGI IMG/M metagenome (GOLD analysis project Ga0207670, IMG submission 184339) | Switchgrass rhizosphere microbial communities from Kellogg Biological Station, Michigan, USA - KBS S2-3H metaG (SPAdes) (version 2) | ecosystem: Host-associated > Plants > Roots >...
GCTGCTGCTGGAGCCGCCGCTGCTGCTGGAGCCGCCGCTGCTGCTGGAGCCGCCGCTGCTGCTGGAGCCGCCGCTGCTGCTGGAGCCGCCGCTGCCGGAAGAGCCGCCGCTGCCGGAAGAGCCGCCGCTGCCGGAGCCGGGGTCAGCCGGGCAGCCAGCAACGGCCCAAAGCAGCGCGACGAACGTGGAGTTTCGGACGAGGACCGGGAGAGATCTCAGCTTCATGAATTCTGACGGGAGCGACTTTGCCGTTGATTTACCGCTGCCGTGTCCGTCGGGCGGCGCCACCCATTGAAGGGACCGGACACAGCAAGATGAGCGAGGCGGCGTCTTAAGACCCGCGTAGCTCCGTGTACTCGCCGGGATTCGCGATCGTGACCGGCTTGGTCCCCCCGTCCGAAAACAATTTCGTGTCGTCGTACTTCCCGTACTTCGTCACAGGAGCCGTACCGCCCTTGACCGGGAACCCGTCCGCCCCCGCCTTCACACCGATGGCATTCATGAGGTTGCAGAAATACTTGTTGACCGGCTTGGTCGCAATGGTCGGTGGCGTTCCCACCGAGTCGAGCTTGGCCGTCGGCGACTGCCCGTTCATGCAGTCATCATCGCTGTGCCCCTGGGTCATGTCGGTCGCGCCGCCCTCGCAGTTGATGGCCCACCCCGTCTTGAAGTAGCCACCGCAGCTCCCGGCCTGGAGAATCGGCATGTTGTTGAGGTTGTGGCTGTTGCCATCCGACATCTCCTGGAACCAGACGGTGGCGGTGTTGTCGAGCACCGTCTGGCCATCTCCCTCGGCGAAGGCGTCGAGTTTGCCCACGAAGTAGGCGAACAGCTCCGCATAATACTTGTCGATGGTGTGAACCATATCGAGCGCATTGCTGACGCACGTACCGCCCTGGTTGGCGTTGCCGGTCCGATGCGAGATGGAGTGCGACTCGAGGGTCAGATTCAGGTTCTTGAAAGTGTAGTTCCCCGGCATCTTCAGGAAGATGACCCGGTTGCTGTCGCACATCGCCGTCAACACCGAGAGATCCATGAAGGCCTTCACGGTCTTGTCGATGTCGGCCTTGGTGCCGGCGGCCGACGCCTCGGTGAGCCGGGCGGTCGTCAGGTTGAGCTTCATCGGATCCGTGGCCACGCTCATCGAGCACTGCGCGCCTGCCGTCATGCCGCCGCTCGTGTAGTGCAGCTGATCAATCCAGTCGTTGATCCGCTTCTTGTCGGACCCGCTCATGTTGATGTTCTTGTAGCGGTTCAGGTCCTCGCGGACGCAATCGATGATGCTCTTGCCCCGCGCCACGCGGTAGGTGTCCTCGTTGACGGGGCCGCCACCGAACAGCCCGGTGAGGTTGTTGTAGATCTGCATCGGCGACGTCACACCCGCGAAGAAGCGTCCGGGCTGGTCCCACGAAAGCAGGTGCATGGTGTTCGAGTTGTTGCCACTCGCGCCGCCGATCTCCACGTAAAGCGGAGTCCCGCCGGTGGGGTTCACCTGCTCCGCACACACGTGATCCAGGGACCGGCCCGTCGGCTTGGCCGCATTCTTCGGGCTGACGCCCGAGGGATCGGACGTGTCGAAGCCGCTGTCGGCGTTGGGCGTCACCGGGTGGCAGGTGAAGAACGATCCATTGACCTGCGTGTGGGGATCGTTCTTCTGACCATACGAGCCTTCGTTGCTCCATTCGTTCATTGACCGGAGGCCGCGAACCATCAGCAGCTTGTCCGCGTAGGGCGCCATCGGCTTGAGCGTGGTCAGGGCCGAATAGTCGGCCGAGGTCAACTTGCCATGCGACACCTTGGGGAACCAGCGGGTCGTCAAGCAGCCGTAGTGGGTATAGAAGACGATCAGGCGCTTCGGGGTGGTGGCGGTCATCCCTTGAGCTTTCGCCTCCCGCTCGGCGACGGAGGGAAGGAAGGGAGCGGCGACGGCGGCACCGCCCAGGCCACGGAGCATCACTCTGCGATTGAATGTTTTCATGGTCTGATTCCCTTCAGTTCCCAACGGATCGCAGTCGGAAGGAGTCCGATTTGATGAAGTCGGCCATCATGCTGGCGATCGGATAGGTGGCGCCGCCGAGGTTGGTGGCCAGCTGATCGACGACGCAGGCGTCGTTCTGAGTGGAGGGCCGGTTCGCCGCGAAGTTGACCCACGTCGCCGCATAGAAACGCTGGGCATTGGGGGATGACGCGATCCCGGCCATCAAGTCGGCGGGAGCCGAGATTTTCTGGGTCTTGACCCCGTCAAAGGAGAGATCAGCCGTCGAGTCGATGTCTCCCCCGAGCGGATCCTTGTCCTGCCACCCGCCCACGGCATCGTACCGCTCCAGCACGAATCCCGGCGGATTGACCTTCAGGGCGTGGCACATGGCGCACGCCGCCGGAGAGGTGAGCGCCTCGGTGGCTTGGCGGTTCGTCTTGTAGGTGCCGGGGGGCGGCTTCATCCCCGTGAAGGACGGATCCGGGGTACCGGTCGGCACGTTGAGCACGCGCCCGGTGATGAACGCGCCACGGAGGATAGGGCTGGTCGCGTCGAAGTGGGAGAAGGTGCTGAGGAACGCGATCCGCGTGAGGAACCCGGGTCGCTTGGTGGCGTCCAGGTCCGCCTTCGTCAGCGTCGTACCGTACTTGGAGGCGTCGAGCCCATAAATGCCCGCCGTGTCCTTGGTGACGAATCCCTTGTTGCTCTGGAAGAGATCCTTGAAGGTGCCGCCGGCCTTCACCATCTCCGCGAAGAAGCTGTCGAGCTCTTCAATCGCGGCATTGTAGGACCCGGGCTTGAAGCTCGGGTACTTGGTGGTGTCGTGCTCGGAGTTGTTGACCCAGTGCGAGCCAACCCGGATGTCGGAATACAGGTGGTGGAAGCTCGTCGCGACGCCCGACGCCTTGGGATCGGCCAGCATGCGCTTCGCCTGCGCCGCAACCTCGTCCGCGGTACCAAGATGGCTGCCGTCCGCCGCGGCGTTGAGCTCGGTGTCGGGGAGACCATTCCAGAGCAGCAGGGAGAGCTTCGCCGCGACCTCATAGTGGTTCAGCTTGAAGGCGTCGCCCTGCTTCGTCTCCGCCAGCTCGGGGACCATGATGAACGTGGGCGAAGTCAGAAATGCCGCCAGGATCGCCTCGGCGACATCGTTGGCCGTATGGGCCTGGGTCAGGCTGTTGAACCGCATGAAGCTCGTGACCTCCGCGTCGGTCAGCGGGCGGCGGAACGCTTTGCGGCCGAAGGCCCTGATCGTGTCGGTGAGGCAGCTCGCTTGAGCCGCGTCGCAGGAAATGAACTTGGCCTTGCTGGTGGCGTTGCCCATGACCTGGGCGGCAATCTTGTCGGCCGCGGTCAGGTATCCGTTCCAGGCAATGTCGGTGACGCTGCCGGCCGAGTCGGCCGTGATGAGGTCCGTGATATCGGCTCCGGGCGCGATGCCGACCAGGTCATTGATGACCGTCGCGTACTGGAGCCTCGTCAGCCGCGGAACCTGACTCGACGCCGGGATGCCGGGCGCGCAGGTCGACACCACAATCCCGCCGCCGGAACCAGTGGCGCCACCGGTCCCACTGCCAGCGCCGCCGGTTCCCGTCCCTGTGCCACCGCCCGTTCCGCTGCCGCTACCACCACCGGTTCCACTCCCGGTTCCGCCAGTTCCACTAGCGGTGCCGCCGCCGGTGCCGCCGCCCGTGCCAGGAGAACCATGCCCCGGCTCAATGGAGCCGGTACATCCCGCCCCAGCAAAACACAGGAGTCCCACAATTGCCCATTGCCTGGTGTGCGTCATTTGCATCTCGTCCTGCCCTTCTGGTGGCACAGCGATTCTGGCTGGGGGCGAATCACGGTTGGCCCCCATGTGGGTCCGTGGTGAACACCGCCAAGGTAGACATGGGCCCCGGGCGAACAATCCTTCAACCGGCTTGTGCGAACCCGGAAATGCTGACGCGAGACGACGTCACCTCTGATCAAGGCGCGGGGGAGAGCAGGCCAGACCCAAGCGGCCGGGCGGAAAGGAAATCTCGTTGAAGGCGGAAGCGGCGAACGCCCATTCCATCGCGGAGTGATGAACCTTCACAATCGAAAACACGCCCCGATCGTCGTGGCCGGGCTGAGCCTCGTTCTTACCGTGGCTGCCTGCAGCAGCGCGTCTACCGGAGCCGGCACCGGCGGTTCCCCCGCCAACGGTTCGGGCGGCGGCAGCGCCAGCGGTTCGGGCGGCTCCAGCTCCAGCGGCGGCGCTTCCAGCGGTGGCTCGTCGGGAAGTGGCGGCGCGGCGAGTGGCGGCACGTCGGCCAGCGGCGGCGCTGCGAGCGGCGGCACGTCGGCCAGCGGCGGCGCGGCGAGCGGCGGCACGTCGGCCAGCGGCGGCGCGGCGAGCGGTGGCTCGTCGGCAAGCGGTGGCGCGGCGAGCGGTGGCAACGGCGGCGGCCAAGAGGGGGGGCGACCAGGGGGCGGTGGCCGAACCGGCAGTGGGGGCGGTGGCGGCTCGGCCGGCGGCGGCAGCGGGAGCGCCTTCTCGCTGACCAGCCCGACTCACGTGGACAACGCAAAGTTCGACCCGAAGTTCACCTGTGCCCAGAGCCCGCCTCGCGCGGGACAGATGGTCGGGAAGTTGAACAACGGCATAAACCCCGAGCTCGACTGGGCTGGCGTGCCCCCGGGGACGATGTCGTTCGCGATCACCTTCCTGGATGCCACGCTGATCGATGCCAACATGCCGTCGTTTGGGAATCACTGGGCCATCTGGAACATCCCGGCATCCGTGATGCAACTTCCGGAGGGGACGACCATGTTGAGCGGAGCTCTCATGATGGCCAAGCAGACGGGCGTGTTTCTGGCTCCCTGTGCCCAGTCCTTGATGAACAACATGGACGATCGGTACGAATTCACCATCTACGCGCTTCCGACGGCCACTCTCACGGTCTCAGGAACCGGCGTCATGAATGTTCGAGATGCGTTGAAGGCTGCGTCGCCCCTTGGGACGGCCGTGCTGCACGGGCACGCAGGCCAGTTTGGCAAGTAGAAGGTAGGCGGTGGCCCCTCGGGACTTCGTGGTGCCGACGAATCACTCCCCGCGTGCGAGGTCGAACGACAGCCCCGCCGCTGCGCCCCACCAGAAGCGGTTGGTGACCCCGACCTCCCCGACCGGAACGACGTCGAGGACGTAGCCCCTGGGGAACAGCTCCGCGTGAACCCCCACGAAGGGGACGAGCCCGCGTCGCAAGGGTGGACCGCTCAGCTCAATCGAGAGGTTCGCGCCGGGATCGAGCCGTGTCGAGGTGTCCCCCGGACTCACGTTCTCGCCGCGCAGGGTGAGCAAGACCAGAGCCAGGGCGGCCTTGCCGCTCAGCTCGAACGACGGGGACACCCGGTGACGGAGGACGACACCGGCTGTGAAGGGAAACCGCTGTTGCCGGACGGAGACCGACTGCAGAGTCTGGCGGGTGGGAGCCAGCAGCGCAGCGCTGATGGCGATCCCGAGCCTGCCGCGGCCGACCAATCCCGCGATCTCGCCCCCCGCCGTCAGGTCGGACGCCGCCCCCGTGTCGAGGCGCGCCGCAACGGTCAGCCTGGCCCACAGGGGTGACGGTGTGTCGGTGGGGGGGACGTCGAGGCGTTGCTCAACACCGCTCGGGGGAGGCGGCTGGGGATCCCGTGAGGGCGCGGGGGCGACGAGACCGATAGACGGTGGCGTCAGGGCGAGAGCGATGAACACGGCGGCCACGCGGGCGCGGGCACCGCAGTCGCGCGCGGTATCGACGTAGCGCGCGGCCTGCCCCGCCGCTGTGACGTCGAACCGATCGCCCATGTCCATCACCCGGGTCGGTCCGTGACTCGACAGAGGCGCGTCCTTCCCGACGACCGGGAGCAGCGCCTCGATGACCGCGTCCCGAGCCGGACATCCTCCCACCACCTCGAGGCCGGACACCGGGGCGCCCGCATCCGGCGCCTGCGATGCCAAGCCCAGGACGAGTAACCGAGCGAAGACGGTGGTCACGGCGTGTGCACTCGAGTTCGATCCCTGCAGGAGCCGTATATCCGAAAGGCCAGGCGATCAACTCAAATGATGCGCCGCCGTCCACTCTCGGTGGGTTGAACGGCTCCGCGTGCGTGCGTAGCGGCTGCTAGACTCGCGCTGGCGTAGGTCTTGAAGCTTCCGGTCCGCAAGACCCATTTCTGTGGGCGGCCGCTGAAGAACGACGGGACCGTTGCGGATGACCTCCGGCGCTGACGCCCATGATTGATCTCGACGCCTCCTCACGTCTCTTCGGCCCGCCCACACGTCTCGGGCTCGCTGCCGCGTGCGTCGCGTTTGCCGCGGCCGGATGCGGCCAGCATGTGCTCCTCGGCCAGCTCCCGAACGGCGGCGGCGCTGCGGACGGTAGCGCCGCGACCGACGCTGGAGAGACCGCGGATGGTCCCGCCCTGGGGGACGGGATCGCGGACGGCGCGGACGGCGCCGGCGGCGCGGGTGGCGCGGGTGGCGCGGGTGGCGCGGGTGGTGGCTCGACCGTGCTGTGGAAGGCGACCTTCGAGCCCGGCGATCTGTCCGAGTGGACCTCCGACGGCGCGGGAGGCTCCATCTTCGAGAATATCGGCATCGCGCCGGCGGTCACCACCACCATGGCCCACCGCGGGCGGTACGCTGCGCAGGCGACGGTCATGCCGACCATGGGAATGGCGTCGTCGAACTACCTCTACCGCGAGACGCCAAGTCCGACGGAGGCCTACTATGGCGCCTGGTACTACATTCCCTCGAGCGTGGTCAGCGTCAAGAACTGGCTGAGCATCGTCCACATCGATTCCAGCACCACCGGGGACGGTCGGAACCCCTACGCCCGTTGGGATCTGAATCTCTATTCGTCGCCGCTGGTCGGCGGCAATCTGCTGGCGCAACTGTACGACTACACCCTCACGATCAACCGCACAGAACCCGTCCCCATCGCGGTGCCCCGCGACACCTGGGTGCACTTCGAGGTCTTGATGGTCAAGAGCGCCACGAAGACGGGGCGAATGGCGGTCTGGCAGGACGATGTCCTCATCATCGACGCCCCTGGTGTGGCCACCACGCCAAACGACTGGGTCCAGTGGAGATTCGGGGCCGCGTCCGACTTGATCGTGCCGACACCGTCGACCGTCTACGTCGACGACGTCACCATCAGCACCACGCGCCTTGGACCGACAGCACCGCCGTGAGGGACACTCCTGATGGCGCGGAGCGACGACAAATTGAAGGTTCCCAGCGGGAACCCCCATTCTCATGGGATAGTTGGTGAAATGGGCAGCGCAACAAATCCATCGACGCTCGACGGCGCGCCGCCGCGGCTGACCCTGGTCGCCAGCCCAGCAGGACGCCTCGGCGGTCTCGACCTGCAGTTCCACGACATCTACGAGCGGTGGTTCGACGACATCGTCAAGTGGCTGTATGCGCTGGGAATGCCGTCTTCAGAGACGGAAGACCTTGCTCAGGAAATCTTTCTGGTGGTACGCCGCAACCTGGCGCGCTTCGACGGCGGCAACCTTCCGGGCTGGCTCTACCGCATCACCGAGTTGACCGTTCGAGATCACCGAAGACGCGCGTGGTTCAAGAACATGGTTGTGCGCCGGCGGCACCTGGATCTGTCCACGCTTCCCGACCGAGCCCAGAGCCCCGCGCGCGCGTACGAGCAGGCCGAGAACCGGCATCTCTTCCAGACCCTGGTCGCGAAGATGAGCGAGAAGCGTCGCTCCACGTTCGTGCTGTTCGAAATCGAGGGCTACTCCGGGGAAGAGATCGCCCAGATCCAGGACATCCCCCTCAGCACGGTGTGGACCAGACTGCACCATGCTCGAAAGGATTTCTGGAAGTTGGTGCGGGGTTTGCGCAAGCAGGAAGGATCGAGCAATGCGCCGCTTGCGTGACGAAGACGGCGACGATCCCGTCGCGGTGCGGGGGATCGAGTTGCTGCGCGGGACCCCGCCCGCGGCCCGCTCGCCGGAGAGCAAGCGACGGGTGTGGAGATCGGTTCAGCGCGCTCAGGCGATGAAGCCAGCCGGGGCGTCGCTGCCCAGACTCCGTAGAGCCACAGCCGTGCTCGCCGTGATCGCCGTGGTGGGCTCGGCCGGTACGGTCATCGCGGCGCGCCGCTGGATCGTTCCGATCTTTCGTCGGGCTGCCCCGGCTTCGAGCGTGCCGATCCAGGACCCAAAGGCTCCCATCCGCGGCACGGTCGCCCATCGACGCACCCCCGGCGGTGTCTCGGTTGCCATGGCCGCGGCCCCCGAACCGCCGGCACAGGAGAGTGTGTTGCCCGCGCCCTCCATTCAGGCCGCGCCTGTCCGCAAAGTCGCGCCGGTGCGGCGCCTCTCGCCGTCGGTGGCCTCGGCTTCGAAGCGCGACACCCCCGCGGTGGTCGAGCGGCTCCCCGTCCCGACCGCCGCCACCGTTCGGGAGCGCGCCGAGGTCCTCGACGCGATGGTGGCCCTGCGCCGCGATCGCGACCCGGTCACCGCCGGTAGGTTGCTCGACACCTATCTCACGGCCCATCCGACCGGTGCTCTGCGCGAAGAGGCCCTGGTCCTGGCAATCGAGGCGGGCGCGGCCCGCGGTGACCTCCCGGTCGTCCGCCGCCTCGCCCGCCAGTACCAGGCCACCTATCCCAGCGGCCGCTTCCGCGAGTTCGCCCAGGCCGCCCTGGGCCGCTGAGAGGCGCGGGGCAATCAACCGACGAGCAGCACTCGGCGTGTATCGACGGGTCGCTCACTTGTCGTCCCAGCCGGTGCTGGTCGCAGCGCCGAGGATGGCGTGGACCGCGTAGACCTTGCCTCCGTACATCTTGAACATGTGCATGTCGGCGTTGCCCATGAACAGGTCGAACCCGACGCCGATGCCGGTCTCGACGTCAGAGAAGATGCTGTGGGATTTGAGGACCGTACCCGCGGGATCTCCCATTTGACAGCTACCTCCCAGGCTGCAGGTGCCGGGCGAATTGCCGTTCTCCAGACGCTGGCAGTTGCTGACCGTGTTGCACACCCCAGCCGGGAACGCCTTGAAGTACTTCAGCATCCAGGCATTCATTTCCTTCGTCGTGTTTCGCATGGCCTCGGGGACGGGCTTTTCCCATCCCACGCTCGCATCACTCATGACGATCGCGTCAGGCTTCGATGGATAGTTCGAACCCGAGACCTTGTAATCTCCGGGCCTGACCGCGATGGTCTCGATCTCGGTGATGGATTGCTCGACGAGCTTCAGGCGAAGCGCCACGGGAAGATCCATGCTGCCTTCCGACACCACGGCTTCGCTGGCGGTGTTGCAGCCGTCGATGTCGTACGCCGAATGCTTGTACTTGAGCGCCCCGGCCGTCTTCCACAGGCCATCCTGGCCGACCTTGATGGCCTTGCCGTTCTCGGTGACCTTGACGGTGTCAGCGATCGGCAAACCGGCTGCAGAATGTGCGGCGAGCGCCTTGAAGTAGGCGTCGACGGTGGTCTTCAGAAGCTCCCGCGAGCAGGCGCCGCCGCTGGACGGCCCGCCGCCAGCGCCATCGCCTCCGCGACCGCCTGTGGCCAAGCCTGTCCCGCCCGCGCCGCCCGCGATCGATGCGCCGGTGCCGCCACCGCCCCCTGATCCTTGCGAGCCACCCGACGGCGTGCTGGTGCCACCCGATCCGATTGCGCCTCCGGACGACACGCCTGTACCACCCGATCCGGTCACGCCGCCGGATGACAGGCCCGCCCCACCCGATCCGGTCGCACCGCCCGACGCCGTCGGGCTGCCCCCCGACCCACCGGATCCGCCCGACGACGTCGTCGCGCCGCCTGATCCGCTGGCGCCGCCGCTTCCTCCTGAGGGGCTCGATCCGCTCCCGCTACACGCGACGCCGAGAATGACCAGCGCGACCAGTCCTTGCCTGATCGCTTCGTCCTTGCAGGTCACCGCTCGGCAGTTCGCTGGCCCGTGGCGACGACAACCATCTTTGTGGGTCATGCACAGGAATGGGCGTTTGCGACGAAAAGCTTCCTTTGGCGGGCCGCTCCTGATGTTACGCCGGCGAACCGGACTTAGCGGCGACCAAAGGTTCTGCTCGACGCTCGACGTGAGCGGAGGTGCCGGGCACGGCACCCGTCCCTTCCCACTTCAAACTTATGCCAGGGCCAGGGGGCTTGCGGCAAGACCTTGGGGATGGCGCACAGTCATCAGCATGGTGAACCCATGAAGTGATTAGAACGCGCGGACCTAGCGTGGTCGGGGCGAACGAAGTCGGTCGGATTTTGGCCCTTGAGCTCACTGCCCGCACGGACGACGGGACCCGTTGCGGGCCACGGAACTGTCGACTGGCCCCCACCCATCGCGGTACCGTCGACGGCCATGGCGGACGACGAGATCGAGAGACTGCGAATCGAGCTCGGGCGAAAGACGGGAGAGGTCGGCATTCTCAAGCGGGTGGCGGTCGAACTCAACGGGACCCTCGATCTGGGCCCGCTGCTCCAGACGATCCTGACCTCGATGGACGAGGTGTTCGGGTTTTCGCACGCCATGGTGCTGCTGCACGACCCGGTTCGCGCCCTGCTCACGGTGGCCGCGAGCCGCGGCTATCCCGAATCGGGCGTGGGGGCCACGGTCAAGGTCGGGGAAGGCATCATTGGCGTCGTGGCGAAGCGGCGCAAGGTGATGCGCCTTGGAGGGATGGGCTTCCACCGATCGTACATGTCGGCCGTTCGCGAGCAGATGCGGGAAGGCAGCGAGGCCGAGGCGGAAGCACCCGTGGTTGCTCTGCCGGGGCTGCCGAATGCTCGCAGTGTCGTGGCGATTCCATTGATCGGGCGAGACGAACTGATCGGGGTGTTCACGGTGGAGAGCGAAAAGGCCGCGGTGTACGACGACACGGATCTCGAGCTGCTCGAGACGGTGGCGAGCCAGGCTGGCTTGGCCATTCAAAACGCCGGGCTGCTTCAGTCGGAGAAGGAGCGTCGCGCCGAGGTCGAGGCGGTCAACGCGCGCCTCACCGCCTGGAACGAAGCGAGCGCGCGGTTCGTTCCCTACGAGTTTCTTCAGATCCTTGGCCACAGCCAGCTTCCGGATGTTCGCCGCGGCGACAGCGCTCGCAAGCTGATGTCGGCCTTCTTCTCGGACATCCGCGGGTACACGACCATCGTGGAGAGCCAAGGCCCCGAGGAGAACTTCCAGTTCATCAACGAATACCTCTCGTACATGGAAGTGCCGATCCGGCAGCACACCGGAATCATCGAGAGCTACCACGGCGATGGGGTCATGGCCCTGTTCGGCGACCAACCGGACGACGCGCTGAAGGCGGCCATCGACAGCCTCGGGGCGCTCGCCACCTACAACGCGGCCGTGCGGGTCAGTCGGGGCCTTGCTCCGGTGCGAATCGGCATCGGCGTCGATACGGGGTGGCTGATGCTCGGAACGATGGGGGGTGACCGCCGCCTGGCGGCCGGCGTGATCGGTGATTGCGTCAACACCGCGTCGCGCGTCGAGAGCGCCACGAAGCTCTACGGCGCCTCCGTCCTGATCACGAGCCGCACCTACGACGCGCTGACGAGCCCCTCAGCCTGGCGCATGCGACCGGTCGACAAGGTGCGGCCGGTCGGAAAGCACCACCCGGTGATTCTGTACGAGGTGCTGGACGGCCTGCCCGAGGCTGAGCTGGCGGGGAAGTCCGCGAGCCGCGCCGAATTCGAGGAGGGCTGGCGCCTCTATCAAGCGGGGCAACCCGGCGACGCCCTGGTTCACTTCGCGGCGGCTTTGCGTTGCTGTCCCTCGGACCGCGCCGCGCAGCTCTACGTCGGGCGATGCTGGCAACTCATCGAGCACGGGGTGCCGCCCGATTGGGATGGCGTCATGAACCTGCTGACGAAATAGGGTCCAACGGGGTTCGCTCGATCGACCGGACCTCGTAAATGTCCGAGCCGCGGAGCTTGAACGTTCCCGCCATGCCGGTCATCGAAGCGATCGCCTCGAGCTGCATGTCCATGTGGTCGAACACGGGTCCCTCAGTCTCACGTCGAAGAAAGACCGCATCGAGGGTCCAGCGATCTCCGCTGGCAGGGTCGAAGCACAGGATCTCGACGATCGGATTCTCGCTGACATTGCAGGCGGTCTTGTTGAAGAACTGGAACGAGAGGGCCACGTGGGTCGGATCGACGTAGAACACCTGCGAGACGTGGATGACGTTAGGGACACCCTCGCGCGAGCAGGTGACCACGGTGGCGGGAACAGCGCCCTGCATCGCGGCCTTGGCTTCGGGAGGGATCACGGAAGGCGCCTCCCCGCTCCCGGCCCCGGGGTCTGGTCGTAGACCTCGTCGACCTGCACCCGCACGGACTGGTACGGCTCGCCGGCGATGTTGCGGGTCTTCTCGGTGGTTTCGAACGGGAGGCCGAACGAGAGCAGCGCGTCGGCCAAGGCGTTAAGGGGCCCGGCGACGCGGCTCGGATCACGCACGACGCCGCGCAGTTCCGTGCAGCGCCCTTTGATCTGGACGCTGCGGTGGTCGCCCCAGGTCCTCGACGCCAGCAGCGCAAAGCAGGCGTTCTCTCGCAAGTTCGCCTCGGTATGCCGCGCGAACCGCGAGAACGCGGCGATCTCCCCGACGCCCGACTCCGGATCGAGATCGACCATGATGGCCTCCACGGCGATGGGGTGATTCGCAGCGTCTCGGGTGGCCAGCCAACCCGTAGTTTGGCAAATGAAGGTAGCGGTTTCCTTGGGCACGCGCATCTCAAAAGGAAAGTACCTCAGTGCGTTTCCGGCCGCCAGGCGGAGCTGGGCCGGTCTGTTCACGCTGTTCCTAAGAGACGCAGAAGACGCCGCCGGCGGACATCGCTCTGGCGCAGCGTCGAATGAAGGAGGGCACACGAAGATCGGACCACCACACGACGAGCTGGAGGAGCTCACGATCTCTTTGGATCTGTTCATTGCTGCGGGTTCTCGTGTGCCGAGGCATCCGATTCTTCGTGTTCTGCATCATCGACGAGCGTTGCGATCCTGCGTCGTGTTTGTTCGTCATCTGCATCGCGCGAGGACCAGCTTTGACCTGGAACGGCGAGAGCGCGGACGCGTGGTGGAGCAAACACAAGGCCGAGCTCTGTCCCGACCTGGCACCGCGCGTGGGCGAGCCCAAGACCATCGCCATCGACGGAGCACCGCGATTGGCGTCCGTCGCAGCAGCGTGAAACCTCATCCCAAACGCCGTCACTCGAGCCAATGGCCGGCCTTCGCTCCCGCGCTTCGGCGGGGGAAAACAAGGACGGAACCGCGTCGCAGCGCGGAGGAATCCCGTTCCCGACGCGACGGACATCGTGTCGGTAGCTTGGTCGTAGACCCGGGCTCGGGATCAGGCGTCGAAGTCGTCCGGGGCCGGCGGGTCGGGTTCGAACCCGGACGCATCGAACGGCAGCTCCGCTTGCGGCGGCGGGCGCGGCGGGTGGATGGCGGGCGCCACGCTGGGCGGCCCCATATGGCCGATGGCCCGGCCGGGGTTGTTTCCGCCCGTCGGGAAGGGCAGCGTGACGTGCGTCCAATGGTCGCCGCGGTCGCTGGAGGCGTACAGCCGGGCGTTGTCGCCAGCCGCGTAAGCGCCGGCGGCCATATAGACGAGCTGATCGTTGTTCGGATCGAGAGCAATGCTCTCCACGCCTTGAAAAAAGCTACAGCCGAAGCCCGACGACTCATCCGCGGCTCCATTTGTTACCCGACCCCAAAAAGGGCCGCGCACCGTCGACGAGGCGCGGAACCATTGGAAAGGATCCGCGCGCACTTACGTTGGTCGGGGCGACAGGATTCGAACCTGCGACATCCTGCTCCCAAAGCAGGCGCGCTACCAGACTGCGCTACGCCCCGTCCGCCGCGCGACCTACGCCTCGCGGCGAAGGGCATCCTACTCGCGCCGGGGTCGATCGTCACGGGGCGCCGGTCTTTTTTGGCGCGACCGAGCGCCGACCAACAGGGGTGGTCGAATGCCGCTGTCTTCACCGCGACGGCATTGGCAAGCCGCGCCGCGGGGCTGCATAGTCCACGGCCGTGTCGCCAAGGAATCGCTACCTTCTGCACCGTCTTCCCCCGTCCATCGCCGGAGCCGCTCTGGTCCTCAGCCTCGTCGTGACTTGGCCCGCAACAGCGACGCCCGCCGCCAACGACCGCCGCCTCGTGCTGTTCTACACAGCCGAGGTTCACGGCACGGTCGAGCCCTGCGGTTGCACCAGCGATCCGCTGGGCGACGTCTCGCGTCTGGCAGGAGTCCTCGCCGACGCGCGGCGCGCCGGAAACGCCGTGGCGCTGGTGGACGCTGGAGGTCTGCTCTATCCCGAGGGAACGCTTTCCGCCAAGGAGCGTCCCTCCGCTGATCTGCGTGCGGACTTCATGGCAGACGTCTTCGACAAGCTCGGCCTGTTGGGAGCGGGATTGGGTGAAACCGATCTCACCGGCGGTGTCGCGCACGTCAAGCCGGCGCGGCTGGCCTCGAACATCAGCGGCGCCGCGGCGATTCGCGCTCCGACGGTCCAGAAGGTGGGCAACATCTCGGTCGGCGTTCTGGGCGTGGCCGAGCCAGCGCTGGCCACGCCCCTCGGTGGAAAGGCCGAGGACACAGCGGCCGCAGCCCAGCGCGACGTCGCGATGCTTCGCCGTTCCGGCGCCGAAATTGTGGTGCTGCTGGCTCCGATCGAACGCACCCAGGCCCGCAAGCTGGCCCGCGACGCGGGGGCGGACGTGGTGGTGCTGGGCAAGCGGGTGGGTCACGGCCAGGCACGGCTGGAACGCGTGGGTCGCGCATTCTTGGTAGCGCCCGAGGACGAATTGCAACGGGTCGGCCGCCTCGAGATCGTCCTGCGCGCGTCGACCGCGCCCGGCGCGCCGATCGAGCTGGCGGACGGCGGCGGTACCGAGACCAATCGATTGCGCAGGGACGAGATCAATCGTTCGCTGGAACGGCTGCGGCTGGCACTGGCGAACTGGGGCGCCGCAGGCGCGGCCGGCAACGGCAGCGATGGAGACTTCGTGGCGTCGAAGAAGCGCGAGGTGAAAGACCTGGAGGCCGAGCTCGCAAGATTGTCCGCACCCTGGAAAGCCCCGGCCGCGGGCAGCTATGTCGTCAATGCCTTGGTGCCCCTGCGCCGCAACCTGCGCCGCGATGCCACGCTGGTGACGAAAATGAAGGCCTTGGACAAGGCCATCGCCACCGTGAACCTGCGGCGCGCCACACCACCGCCGCCGGCTGAACCGGGCCGCGCAACCTACGTCGGCATGGATGGCTGCACCAGCTGCCACAAGTCGGCCGCGACCTTCTGGAAGCACACGGTACACGCGCACGCCTGGAAGACGCTGGTCGATGGTGGAAAGCAGGCCGACTACAAGTGCGTGGGCTGCCACGTCACCGGGTTCGGTCAAGTCGGCGGTTCCAGCCTGGGCTTCACCAAGAAGCTGGAGTCCGTCCAGTGCGAGACCTGCCACGGTCCGGGCTCGCTGCACGTCACTGGCGAAGGCGACGAAGAACCGCTGGCCATCAAGCGCGAAACACCCGAGACCGTCTGTCTGGCGTGCCACACCGAGCAGCACTCGGACACCTTCGTCTACGACGCCTACCTGCGAGACATCGTCGGACCAGGCCACGGCGGCAAGCGGCGGGAGGCGCTCGGACCCGGCAAGACCGGCCACGACCTGCGTTCCGCGGCGTTGGCCCGCGCCAAGCTCGCCGGCCACTGAACCGATGCCGCACCTTGTCCGGCCCTAGAGGGTGCTTACCTGGCGGCCGAAGGGGGTAACCAAGACCAATGCGACTCGACAAAATGACGGTGAAGGCGCAGGAGGCTCTGCGCACCGGCCACGACCTGGCCGAGCAACGCAATCACCAGGAATTCACCCCCGAACACGTGCTGTCCGCGCTGTTGTCCCAGGATCAGGGCATCACCAGCGCGCTCTTGAAAAAGATGGGCGTTCAGGTCGAGGCGGTGCAAAGAAGCAACGACGCCGCCCTGGACGAACAGCCCCAGGTGAAGGGTGCCGCCGCCGAGATTTACGTCGGCCGGCGCTTGAAGGATCTGATCCAGGACGCCGAGAAGCGGTCGAAGGACTTCAAGGACGAGTACACCTCCAGCGAACATCTGCTGCTGGCCCTGGCCGGGGGCAACCATGGCGCGGCTTCGCGCGCGCTGAAGGATGCCGGCGTCAAGGAAAGCGCCATGCTCTCGGCGCTGGCGGAGGTGCGCGGCACCCAGCGCGTCACCGATCAAGAGGCCGAGGGCAAGTACCAGGCGCTGGCCAAGTACACGCGCGATCTGACCGAGCAGGCGCGGAACGGGAAGCTGGATCCGGTGATCGGCCGCGACGAAGAGATCCGTCGCTCGATGCAGGTGCTGTCCCGTCGGACCAAGAACAACCCGGTCCTGATCGGCGAGCCTGGCGTTGGAAAGACCGCCGTCGTCGAGGGCATCGCCCAGCGGATCGCCGCCGGAGACGTGCCTGAATCGCTGAAGAACAAACAGATTCTGTCGCTGGATCTGGGCACCCTGATCGCCGGAACCAAGTATCGGGGCGAATTCGAGGACCGCCTGAAGGCCGTCCTGAAAGAGGTCGCTGCCGCCGAAGGAAAGGTGATCCTGTTCATCGACGAGCTGCATACCCTGGTGGGCGCAGGGGGCGCCGAAGGGGCGATGGACGCGGCCAACATGCTGAAGCCGGCGCTGGCCCGGGGCGATCTGCGGTGCATCGGCGCCACCACCCTGGACGAGTTCCGCAAGCGCATCGAGAAAGACAAGGCCCTGGAACGCCGGTTCCAGCCGGTGTTCGTGGGCGAGCCGTCGGTCACCGATGCCGTGGCGATCTTGCGCGGCCTGAAAGAGCGCTACGAGGTCCACCACGGGATTCGCATCCGTGACGGCGCGTTGGTGGCGGCGGCGCGCCTGTCCGATCGCTACATCTCGGGGCGGCAACTGCCGGACAAAGCCATCGATCTGGTCGACGAGGCCGCCAGCCGGTTGAAGATGGAGATCGATTCGCTCCCCGAGCCGATCGATCAGCTGGAACGACGGCTGACCGCCCTGGCCATCGAGGAGCAGGCCCTGGCCAAAGAGAAAGACGATGCCAGCGCCAAGCGTCTGGTGGCCGTGGTCAAGGAAGCCGCCGAGGTCCGCGAACGGGTCGACGCCATGAAGAGCGTCTGGCAGCGCGAGAAATCGATCATCACCCACATCCGTACCTTGAAGGAAGAGATCGAGAAATCCCGCACCGAGGCCGAGATGGCCCAGCGGCGCGGCGATCTGAACCGCGCCGCCGAGCTTCGCTTCGGCCGCACGCCCGAGCTGGAAAAAGCGCTGGCCAGCCGGAACGCCGAGCTCAAGTCCGCCCAGGCCGACGGCGCTTTCCTGCGCGAGGAGGTCACCGAGGAAGACATCGCCGCCGTCGTGTCGAAGTGGACCGGCATCCCGGTCGACAAGATGCTGGAGGGAGAGCAAGAGCGCCTCCTCCACATGGAAGAGCGGCTGCACGCCCGCGTGATCGGCCAGGACCAAGCGGTGGTCGCCATCGCGAACGCCGTGCGGCGGGCGCGCGCCGGTCTGCAGGATCCCAATCGCCCGATGGGCTCGTTCATCTTCCTGGGTCCTACCGGCGTCGGCAAGACCGAGTTGGCCCGGTCCTTGGCGCAATTTCTGTTCGATGACGAATCGCACCTGGTGCGGATCGACATGTCCGAGTACATGGAGAAGCACGCGGTCTCTCGGTTGATCGGCGCGCCCCCCGGATACGTGGGCTACGATGAGGGGGGGCAACTGACCGAGGCCGTTCGACGCCGGCCGTACGCGGTGATTCTGTTCGACGAGATCGAGAAGGCGCATCCGGACGTGTTCAACACGCTGTTGCAGCTGCTGGACGATGGCCGCCTGACCGACGGCCAGGGCCGGACGGTCGACTTCCGCAACACGGTCATCATCATGACCTCCAACGTCGGCAGCCATCTGCCGTCGGATGCCTGGGAGGAACCGTCCGCCAAGTCCGGCGGCGAACGCTCGGTCAGTGAGGCCATGATGGCCGAGCTCCGGCGCACCTTCCGACCCGAGTTCCTGAATCGAATTGACGATATCGTCGTCTTCCACCGCCTGGGTCGCGCCGAGCTGGATCGCATCGTCGAAGTCCAACTAGGGCGTTTGCGGAAGCTGCTGGCGGAGCGGGATCTCGAGATCGACCTGACTCCGGACGCCCTGCGCTTCCTGGGCGACGAGGGCTACGATCCCACCTACGGGGCCCGGCCCTTGAAGCGCGCGATCATGCGCTTCGTTCAGGATCCCCTGGCCGGCCTGTTGTTGAAGGGCGAATTTGTTCCAGGCGACACCATCCTTGTCGATCGAACAGCCGGCGCCAACGAGCTGACCTTCAAGAAGAATCGGCGCTCGACCGTCGCAGCGGTATCATGACGGTAGGGCCGGCCTGGACACAGTTCCCGCTCCCCCAAAAAAATGAAAGACCTCTACAAGATCCTGGGCGTCGCCGAGAACGCCGACGACGCCACCATCAAGAAGGCCTACCGCAAGCTGGCCAAAGAATTCCACCCGGATGTGACCGGGGGGGATAAGAAAAAGACCGAACGCTTCAAGGAGATCAATGAAGCGTACGATGTGCTCTCTGATGCGGAAAAGCGCGCTGCTTACCTACGCCTCAAGAACGCGCCCGTCAGACCGGACGGCATGCCGGAAGGGTTCGATCCCGAAACGTTTGCGCGCACCTTTGGCGGCGGGCGCGGAGGTGTGCAGTTCGGCAACGGCGGCGTCGATCTGGGGGACGTCTTCTCCACCTTGTTCGGCGACGCACGCGCCCGAGGAGGGGGAGCCTGGGGCCGATCCCCACGGCAACAAGCGCCGCGCGGGGCCGACATGGAGGGCAGCTTGGAAGTGACCTTCGCCGACGCGGCCCTGGGAACCCGGCGCTCGGTTCATACCGGCAGCGGTTCCACGGTGGAGGTGGGAATCCCGGGGGGCGTGGAATCCGGAGCGCGGCTGCGCGTTCCTGGACAAGGCGCACCTGGGCCGGGGCGCGGTGGCACCCCGGGGGATCTCTATCTCGACATCATCGTGACGCCGGACAAGCACCTCCGCCGGAGTGAAGCGGACGTCGAGCTCGCCGTTCCGGTCAGCGTGGCCGAGGCGGGGTTGGGCGCGAAGGTTCAGGTTCCGACCGTGGAAGGCCCGGTGACCGTGACCATTCCGCCCGGAACATCCAGCGGGGCGAAGTTACGTTTGCGTGGCCGCGGCATCAAAAAAGCCGATGGGACACGAGGCGACCAGATTTGTCGCATTGAGATCATGGTCCCGAAGGGCATCACGGAGGACCCCGAACTCCAGCGCCTGTTTCAAGAGATCGCCAAGCGAACCGCTGCAAAACCCGTCCGTGACTTTTAACCCCCCTGTTCTTGTTTGGCCTGGCGTGTGGAAAAAAAACTGCCGCCGCGTTAATCACGATCCGAAGCGTTCTCGAAGGACGAGGAGAACCCGATGACAGCCGAAAATCCCAGAACCCTCCCCCTGCTCTCGCTCCGAAACCTCGTCCTGTTCCCCGGGGCTGTGATGCCCGTGGAGATCGGGCGGCCGAGCTCGCTGCGACTGATTGACGCACTGGGCGGCAAGGGCGCCCACCTGCTGGTCGGTACCCAAAAGGACGCCGACATCGAGGAGCCGGCCGGCGCGGACCTCTACACCATCTGCGTCGAAGGCGAGGTGGTCCGCATCGTCAAGGCAGCCGAGAACCGCGTGACGGCGGTCTTGCGGGGCCTCGAACGCCGCCGCGTGGTGGGCTTCCCGCAGGAGAAGCCGTACTTGCTGGCGCAGTTCGATCCGCTGACGGAGCTGCGCAAGGATCCCATCGAGATCGATGGCCTGGGCATGGCGGTCTATGACGTCGCCAAGCAGTTGATTGCCATCTCCCCCGACATTCCGGACGAGACCGCGCAGGTGCTGGATCAGCACAAGGATCCCGCGCGGCTGGGAGACATCGTCGCCGCCACGGTGGACTTGTCCCCCGAGGAGCGCGCCTCGCTGCTGGTCGAAGCCGACGTGGCGGAGCGGTTGCGCCGGCTGCTGGTGCTCCTGCAGCGCAAGGTGGAGCTGATCAAGGTCAAGCAGAAGATCGACTCCCAGGTGCGCGAGGAGTTTTCGAAGCACCAGCGCGAGGCGGTCCTGCGCCAGAAGTTGAAGGCGATCCAGGACGAACTGGGCGAGGGCGAGGATTCGAGCGATCTGGAGATCTTCGACGAGAAGATCAAGGCCGCGAAGATGCCCGAGGACGTCGAGAAGACGGCCCGCAAGCAGCTCGATCGTCTGAAGCAGATGGCCCAGTCGTCGGCCGAATACACTGTCCAGCGCACCTATCTGGAATGGCTGGTCGAGCTCCCCTGGAGCAAGCAGACCGACGATCGCCTGGATCTGGATCAGGCGCGCCAGATCCTGGATGCCGATCACTATGACCTGCAGAAGGTGAAGAAGCGCATTCTCGAGTACCTGGCGGTGCGGAAGCTGGCGCCCGGGAAGAAGGGGCCCATCCTGTGCCTGGCGGGACCTCCGGGCGTCGGCAAGACGTCCCTGGGCAAGTCCATTGCCCGGTCGCTGGGCCGTGAATTCGTGCGCATGTCGCTGGGCGGCGTGCGCGACGAGGCCGAGATACGGGGCCACCGACGGACCTACATCGGCGCGCTGCCGGGCCGGATCATCCAGGGCATGCGGCGGGTCGGGTCCAGGAACCCGGTGTTCATGCTGGACGAGATCGACAAGCTGGGCTCGGACTTCCGCGGCGATCCCTCGGCGGCCTTGCTGGAGGTGCTCGATCCCGAGCAGAACTCGACGTTCTCGGATCACTACCTGGAGGCGACGTTCGATCTGTCCAACGTCATCTTCATCGCCACGGCGAACATGCTGGATCCGATTCCGCCGGCGTTGCTGGACCGCATGGAGATCCTGGAGATTCCCGGCTACACGCGGGAAGAAAAACTCCAGATCGCCCAGCAGCATCTGGTGCCCAAGCAGGTCGCGGAGCACGGTCTGACCGACGAACAGATCAAGCTGCCGGCCGACGCGCTGACCATTTTGATCGAGCAGTACACGCGCGAGGCTGGGGTGCGCAACCTGGAGCGTGAGGTCGCCAATGTCATCCGCGCCATCGCGGTCAAGATCGCCGAGGGGCAAGCATACGAGCCGACGCTGACACCAGAAGTGGTGGCGGAGATCCTGGGGCCGCAGAAGTACTACTCCGAGGCCGCCGAGCGAACCGAGATCCCGGGCGTGGCCACCGGTCTGGCGTGGACCGCGGCGGGCGGCGACATCCTGTTCATCGAGGCGTCCCTGATGCCCGGCAAGGGGAGCTTGATCCTCACCGGCCAGCTGGGCGACGTCATGAAGGAATCGGCACGCGCCGCCATGTCCTGGGTACGGACGCACGCGGACGACCTGGGCATCACCACCGACTTCGAACGTTCGGACATCCATGTCCACGTTCCGGCGGGCGCCGTGTCGAAGGACGGCCCTTCGGCGGGCGTCGCGATGACGGTGGCGCTGGTGTCGTTGCTGACGGCGCGACGTGTGCGCGGCGACTTCGCGATGACCGGCGAAATCACGCTGCGCGGGACGGTGCTTCCCGTCGGCGGCATCAAGGAGAAGGTGCTGGCGGCCCACCGCGCCGGCATTCGGCGCGTGATGTTGCCCGAACGGAATCGCAAGGACATCGTCGACATCCCAGACGCCGTGCGCGCCGAGATGGAGATCGGCTTCGCCAAGAAGATGGACGACGTGCTGGCGCAGGCGCTCGAGGCGGTTCCGGTCGTCGTGTCAGGCCCCGACGCCGCGGCGGCGCCCGAAGCGACCGCCAGCGCCTGAGCTTCAACCGTCCCTTCGACCGCTCCTAGCCCGGAAGCAGCAGCAGCTTCCGGGCCTCTTGCGGCGATTCGGCGAGCCAGGTGGGCGCCTCGGCGGCCAGTCGGGTGCGCGAGGAATACCCCCACGTGGCAGCGACCACGCGCGCCGGGAGTGCGTGAGCCATCCGGACGTCGGGAACGCCGTCGCCCACGATGACGGTGCGTTCTGGGGTGGTGCCGCAACGCTCGACCAGCCCGCGGGCGGCTGCCGGATCCGGCTTGCGCGGGAACCCATCCGCGTCTCCGACCACCGCCAAGAACGACGTCGCGGGCAGCAAGGTCGCAACCAGCTGCCGCGCCAGCGGACCAGGCTTGTTGGTGAGAACCGCGGTCTTGATCTCGGCCCGCTGCAGGTCGGCCAGCAGCTCGGCAATCCCAGGATAGAGCCGGGAATCGACGCACGGCCGCGCCTCGTAGTGAGCCAGAAACCGCTGCAGGAGCGTCGCCAGATCCCCTCCCTGCCGAGAGGGCGGCACGGCCCGCTCGATCAGCCGGGCGGCACCATCGCCGACATAAGAAATGACCTGGTCGATGGGATGGGTGGGAAGGCCCGCCTCGGACAGCGTGGCGTTCAGGGCGTGCGCGATGTCGGCTGCCGTGTCGGCCAGCGTTCCATCCAGATCGAAGATGATCAGGTCGAAAGGACGCAGGGCGTTCATGCCGCGCGGGCGACAACCATGGCGTCGCGCATGGCCGAGAGGAACCCGCCGAACAAGGTTTGCTCGGCGGCCAGCACCGGTTCCAGCCGCTCGCGCCAGCCGTCCAGCAGGCTCGCCAGTCCCCCCGCCATCTCGGCCAGGTGGCGGTCCTCGTCCTTGGTGATGGCCGCGACCGAGAAGCCGGCGCGCGCCGCCGACAGGCAGCGGTCATAGCGTGGGTAGAACACCTGCGCGCGCACCTCGATGGCCGCGCTGGTCAGCAAGTAGTTGACCTCGGCCCGCAGGCCCGGAGGCAGATCGGCGACGAGCTGTTCCGCGCGGTGATCCAGCGCCTGAAAATAATCCTCGGCTGCATCACCAGCCAGCGTGTGCTCGGACGAAAACGTCGTGACGTCCACGCCGGCGGCATTGCCCAGAGCCAGCGCCGCCTTCTTCAATCGCAGGGCGTGAACCCCTTCGTCCAGCACGTGCTGCAGCCCGTCCAGGTCCATGCGCTCGGCCCGGCGGCTCTTCAGCATCTTGCGAACGCCCACGTACTCCAGACGCGACAGTGTGTTCACGAAGCGAGCGTGCACAGAAGGAGACGCCACGATGTCGGTCAACAAGACCTCGAGACGACCGGTGTTTTCATGCGCGGAACAGGCTTCGACGTAGCGGTTCATGGTGCGGGACCCTTTCGCGGCCACAGCCTATGCGGGCATCTGGGCACCGGCAAGTTGCGCCGTGGCCCCCGAAGGCCGGGAATTCCGGGTGCGAATCGGGGCGCCATCGCTACAATCGGGCGCATGGCGACATCCCCCCTCAAGCACAACACCTATTTCGACGGACAGGTTCAAAGCGTCGGCTACGAACGGAACGGCCGCAAGGCCACGGTGGGCGTGATCGCGCCAGGCGAATACCACTTCGGCACCGACGCGCCCGAACGCATGACCGTCCTCAGCGGGGAACTTTCGGTGCGAAGGGATGGCGCGGGCGCTTTCACGATCTATCCGGCCGGCACTGCCTTCGAGGTCGCGGGGAAGAGCGGCTTCGACGTGCGGGCCACCGACCCGTCCGCGTACCTCTGCGAGTTCCTGTAGACCGTCGCTCACGCGCCGTTCGGAACCTGCCGGGGGTCAGTCGTTGGGATCCTGTCCCGGTTTCCACTTGATGCCGCAGCCGATGCTGGCCTTCTGCACGGCGGCGGGGGCTTGTCCGGCCAGGAGCGCGGCCACGGCGTCGCGTGCGTCTTTGCCCGTCACAGGCGCGGTGTTCTTGGGACGGCTGTCGTCGAACTGTCCGCGGTAGGCCAGCTTCCCGCTCGCATCGAAGATGAACAGGTCGGGGGTGCAGGCCGCGTGGAACGCGCGCGCGACGGCCTGCGTCTCGTCGAACAGATAGGGAAAGACGTAGCCCGCGAGCTTCGCCTCGGCCGTCATCAGGGCTGGCGCATCCGCCGGGTACGTGACGACATCGTTCGAGCTGATGGCGACCATGCCGACACCCTGTTCCTGGCACCAGCGACCGAAGTCAGCCAGCCCGGCCCGAATGTGCAGCACATAAGGACAGTGGTTGCAGATGAAGATCACCACGCTGGGCTTGCCCGCGAGCTCTTTCGATGACACGGTCCGACCGGACACGGTATCGGGAAGCGTGAATGCCGGCATTGTGGTGCCGAGCGCCAACATGAACGATGCAACGGCCATGACGTGAGTCCCTACCCTTCTCTTGGAGGAAACGAGGTTAGCGCGAGGGGTGGGCTCAGGCGATGGCGATCAGCGTTTCAACCTGGTTTCGATGCACGGCTCCAGCGCCGAGCCGTCCGGTAATTTCGCGCACAGCCGCAAGCTGCGCGTCCCCAGTTCGACCGCGACATAGTGGTACGCCTTGGCGATGGCCGCCACGGACGACGGACATCGGGGCAGGATGTTCGTGTCAGCCCCGGCGTGGCCGACCCGGCAGGAAGGATTATAAAGCGGCGCGCCGCCTCCACCGGTCACGACATAGGGCAATGGACCGTTGGTTGTCATGCCGGTTCCACGTTCGTAGAGGTGGTCGTGGCCACCGAAGATGAAATCGACGCCGGCTGCCGCCAGCAACGGCGCGAACTCGGTTTGCATCACACGAGAGCCACCGTGCACGCCATGAGACCACGGGCCATCGTGGCACACACCGAAAATTGCCCGCACATGACGCTGCTTGGCCGCCGCCAGATCGCCTGCGAGCCAATCGCGCTGGGCCTGGTCCAGATGGTTGCTGTCGAGGAGGACGAAGTGTGCTCCGCCCCAGTCGAACGAGGTGTACCCGCGCTCGGGCGCGACGGAGGGGAGACCGAACAAGCGCCAGGCCTTGGCCAACCCCGACCGGTAGGCTTCGTGGTTTCCGAACGCCGGAACCACGGCAGAGATTGCCCCCATCGGCGCGGTGATCTCGAAGTACTTCTGCCAGGCGGATTCTTCGCTGCCGGTCGCCCTGGCGCGCGCATGTCGCCATAGACCACAAAACGCAAGGGCGCGTCGCGTGCGGGGGCCGCTTCAAAGATGGCCCACGGGGTCACCTCCACGGTCTCCGTCGGCGTGTCAGCCACCACCCGATAGCGGTACCGCCCCCCTGCGCGCAACTCGTCGAGCCGCACGGTCTGACGCAGACCCGAGACGGGCGCGGGAAAACTTCGTATTGAATCGACCCGACTGCCACCCTCGTCGGCCTTTTCGAGTTGTACATCGACCCTGCCGGCGCAAGGCAGGTCAGTCTCCCAGGCGACGGTAACCGAGCCATCGGCGGGTGCGATCAAGTAGGGGCCGCGCACCACCCGCCCGCGGGAAAACACGGCCGCGTCGACCACGGCGCCGGCCGGCGCATTGCTGTCCACGGGAAATCGCCCCACAGCGGGACGAACCTCGACCGCCACAACGTTGTCCCCCGCCCGGAGCGAGGAAGACGAGGCCAGGGACGCGAGGGGAATGAACAGTCGCTCGGGGTCCGCGCCGTGCGGATGGAGAGGCCGCGCACCCCCAACCAGCGCCGGCAAATTTCGCCGCGCTATCTCGCTTCCGTTCAGGTAGGCCACGAAGCCGTCCAGGTAGGTCACCCGCAGCTCGATCACGCGTGCCGCGCGCGGATCCGCCACCGTGATGTGCTGGCGAAAGAACAGCGAGGCACCGGAAGGAACGTCGACCTGGGTTATCGTCGTCGAACGATCTTGCCTCTCGGCAGTCGGCAAGGGGAGGCGCGGCACAACCAGACCACTGACTGCCGCCCAGCGATTGTCGTCGAAGGGCAGCGCCGTCCAGCCCGACGGCGCCGAGCCAGCGAACACCCGCGGCGGCCCGTGGCGAACGGAAACCAAGGGCGAATCACGGGGCGCAGCAACGGCGGGAGAGGACGACACCCGTGGCTCATCCGGATGCACCGCGGGCGCATCAGCCGCGATGGACCCCTGCCCCCAGACCCCGAGTGCACACAACCCGAGTCCCGCGGCGGCCCAGGTGGAGGGGGCAGCTCGAATTCGTCGCGCGCGTCCTCGTCGCACCAACATCGGCACCGTCGCGGACGATTGTACGCGGGACCCGGCGAGCCCCGGTTCAGAAACTACTTCGCGGCCGGCTTCTTCGCGGCCGGCTTCTTCGCGCCAGACGCGCCAGACTTCTTGGCGGCAGACGTCTCGGCATTGGCAGGAGCAGCGCTGGCCTTCTTCGTAGTCTTGTTGGTGGCCTTATTGGCCTTGGCCGCCGCCCGACCGTTGCGACGCTTGGCGCTTTGAAGAATGTCCGTCAGCCTGCCCGACGAGAACGTGCCCAGCTTGGCAACGTAGTCCTTGTCCTTGCCGCGGCCCATTTCCTGAGCGGCCGCCGCGGCCAGTTGGTCCTTGCCGCCCGCCGACTTCACCTGCGTGGCCACGCCATGCAAACGAATCAACTTGCTGTTGGCAGCCCCCAACAAACGCCGGCGCAGGTCGTCCTTGGGCTCGTCGCCCGAGCCGAGCAAGCCGACGATCTTGTCGACCAGCTTGTCCTTGCCGCCAAATTCCTCTTTGACCCGCGCGAGCGGGGTGATGGTCGCCATTTCCGGTTCTCCTTAGAAGGGGCGGATATCTACCTCAAGAACCCGAGAAAGAAAAGGCAAGGCGCGCCCGATCGCGGGACACGGGGAACCTGCCTCTGCCACACGCCGTCAGAACGGACCGGGAAAACCAGGTACGGCGGGCTGCCTGGCCAGGACCAGGAACGCGCGCAGACGTTCAATGGCGTCGTTGGTTTGAGTGTCGGACAGTCGCACCGCCAGTTCACACCCAACCCCCACCGCGCGGCTATCGACACTGTCCAGGTACGGGGCCAACCCCAGCAGCAAGACCTGGGGACTGCGCTTGGCGGCGACCACCGCGTTGCGGACCTGCTGAGCCATGGCCTCGGCCTCGGCGTGGGTCGCCAGATCCGCCACCAGCTTCGCGTCCACGCCCGTCCCCATGTCGATGCCCAGGGACAGCCGGTTCACCCCCGCCGCCCCGGGCACCGTCGGATCGGCGGCCAGCGCCGCGCGCGTCGCGGCCGGAACCAGGGCCACGGCCCAAACCGCGCGGGTGGGTCCGGCTTGCTCCACCAGATGCACCAGGCTTGGGTTCGTAGCCGCGCCTTGGGGCTGGGCTCCGGCGCTGAGGTCAGCCATCTTCTCGGCCCATCCCCCGGCGCCCAAAACAAAGGTACGCGCGTCGACAAAGAAACCAGCCGTGGTCGGTTCCTTGCGCGTGGCCCACAACGTCCGCCCGGCCCGACGGAACGAAAACAGATCGTCACCCTGCTTCGATACCTGGTCGCGCACGTAGGCGACCAGGCGCGCCTCGTCAAAGCCCTGGCCTCGCATGATCAGGCCCATGGATCCCTGCGCCCGGGCTTCCTCGGGAAAGGCGACGATCAGGGAATCGATTTGCTTCAGCGGATCCAGGCCGGTGCGCTTGGCCAGCTCGTCGATCTTCTGGCGATCCCCGGGATCGGACGTCGCCAGGCCACCCAGGGCCGACCACAGGGGAGTCGCTCGCAGGCGCGCGAAGTCGATCGACAGCACGACGTGGGTGTCGGCCGGGAACCAAGCCAGCGGACTGATGGCGGTCTGCGGGGGGACCGACCTGGAACACCCACCGCGACAGGAACCGAGGCCCACGGCCAATCCCAGGACAATGAGGGGAAGCGCGCCCCGTCGGCTGCGCGGAATCTGCATCGCGTGCCTCTATCACGAAAAGGCGCGGCGTGAACCGGTGGATATTCGGCGTCGAGTTCCGTCATAGTCACGCGATGCCCTGGCAGAGAATGATCTTTCGGAACGATCCGGTTTGGGTGCTGGTCGGCGAGAACGGCCGCCCGGTGCTGGATCGCGACGGACGCGCCGAGATGAAGTACCGCGAGTCGGACACCAAGACCTACCGGCCCGGCCCGGGCAATCTTGCGCCGGATCCGACCGCGGGTCCGCCGCGCGATCTGCCCGCGGCCGCGGGTGAAGCCGCCAGCGCCGAGGCGCCGAGCAAGAAGTCCCGCCGGACCGTTCCCCTGATTCCCGACGGAGACGCCCTGCAGATCTGGACCGACGGCGCGTGTTCTGGCAATCCAGGTCCGATGGGGATCGGCGTGGTGATCGTCGATGGCAAGGAGCGGGAAGAGGCCGGAGAGTTCCTGGGCGTGGGCACCAACAACATCGCCGAGCTGGTGGCGATTGAACGCGGCCTGGCGCTGGCGACGAAGCGCGTGGTGACAAACCCGGAGCGACGGGTACGGGTCTACAGCGATTCCAGCTACGCCATCGGGCTGCTGGAAAAAGGGTGGAAGGCCAAGGCCAACCAGGAACTGGTCGCCCGCATCCGCCGCAAGCTGACCGCCTTTCCGGCCGCGGTCGAGTTCGTGAAGGTGGCGGGGCATGCCGGCGTGCCCGAGAACGAACGCTGCGACGAGCTGGGGCGACAAGCCATCAATCGCAGTCGCTGACTGGCTGGCGACACCAGACGAGGCCCGCGGATTCTGCCCGCGAGCCTCGCCGTGACGGCAGGATTCAGCGGGCTACGACCGCGGGCGCCGCGGGGATCCCCCCCGCAACCGTTCCCAGATCCACGAACGCGCCGTCCTCCATGATGACGAACGGACGCTCTTCGAAGCGCAGCCCGCCCTTGCCGTCGTGCTCGATGATCTGCAGCTTGCCCATGCCGTAGCCCATGGGCCCGCGGCTGTAGTAGTGCGCCTGCAGGCGATACGGAAAGGCGCGAGCGTGAGCGGGGTTGCGAATCGTGAAACACTCCGGGCCGTAACCGGTCGTCACGTCTGCATACAGTTCACCTCCCGACGGCAGCCGAGGCGCGCTGTAGAACGCGTGGCCGCCCTTGCCGTCATGAATATGGAAGTCGACGTCGTTGGCGTCGGTCTCCCAGTTCAGCACGAAGCGGAGGGAAGGGGCCGCTTCCACCGTTCCGCCGGCGCGGGCCAGGCGCGCGCGGATGTCGTCGGCGTGCGCCGGATCGACGCGCATCCAGGCGGCGGCCGCCAGGCCCAGGTCATCCGCCAGGACGCGCTCCACACCACGGAAGCGGTCGGCGGGATAGCTGCGCTTCGCGCCGGCGGCGATGGCCTCGAAGGCAGCGCGCGGCTGCCCTTGCTTCAACAGGGCAAAGCCCAGCAGGCGATGACTCGCCGGATGATCGGGGCGCTGCTCGACGGCCTTACGGTAGGTGTCGACCGCCAGCGCCAGAGCCGCCGCCGACCGCACACGTTCGAGACGCTCGCCCGCGAACCGCCGCATGTCTGCCCGTCCCGGGAACAGATCGATGAGCGAGCCATAAGCCCGCGACGCCTGCGCCGCATCGCCCAGCACTTCCCAGCACTCGCCGAGCGCCACCAGCGCCAGCACGTCACCTGCGTCGCGCGCGCGCCAGGCCAGTGCCTTGCTCAAGGCACCGCGCGGATCACCGCGGCGGATCAAATCGAGGACCTCCTTGAAGGGCCCCGTCACCGGCGGGCCCGTCGGACGTTCGACGGGACGCGAGACAGGTTCCGGCGCGGGCCGCGGCGACGGGAGGAGGACACCGTGAGCCCGCGGTTTCGAGGCCACTTGCCGCGCCATCGGGGCCGGCGGCGGAGCGAGATCATCCAGGCGACCGTCGCCGCTCGGGGTCCTGAGAACATCTACCAGCGAGCCGCCGCGCGACGCCGACGAACCGCTGGGCGCGTTCTCGCCGCTCGAGGTTGAACGGGCGCGCTTCTGGGGCGACGCCTTCTCCTCACGGACCGCCTCTGCCTCCAACGCGGGCGACGAAGCGACGGGCGCTGCCGAGGGCCGGCGAATGGCAGGTGCCGCATCCGACGGCTTCTTTGACTTGTCCTGGCTTTGTCCCGCCGCGAAGGGCCGCGCTATCGCGGGCAGGCTGCCTTCGGTGGCCTGGGCGTCGTCGGAAGGCGTCGTCGCCAACGCACCGAAGTCCGCGCGGTGAAGCAGCGCGATCCCGGCGGTGCCGACGGTCAGGATGTCGGCCAGCGCGCGCCGTTCGATGCCGAAACGAGCGTAGTCCTGCTCCGTCTCCAGCACCAGCAACGACGTGTAGGGGCACAGCACGCGGAACTTCACGGAAAGGTCGATGGCCTGCTTCTTCAGTGCCTCGGCCATGTCCCGATCCAGGCCGGCCACCTTCTCGGGCGCGTCGCGCATCTCCATCAATCGAGCGATGCGTGCCCGCACCCAGGCCCGTTCCAGCAGCGGGCGCTCGACGGTCGAGAGGGCCCCGGTCAGCGGCAACGGCTGCCCGGCCACCTTGATGGTGAATGGCTTACCCGCCGGCACGTCGGCATAAACCAGCGTCTCGTCGCCGGGCTGCACGCCGTCGAGCACGCTGGGCCACACCCAGCCGGCGCCGGAAACCTCCACCGTGATGCCCGAGCGCGTGGCGCGGACCATGCGACCGGCCAGCGTCGGGGCGGGCTGCTCGGCATCCAGCACCACGCCATCTCGAACCAGACCCGCCGTCACCAGGTGCGCCAGCAGGGCGTCTTCGCGAATTCCGCCGACGGCCAGCACATCCAGCCGTTCGATCCCCACGGCGCCCAGCGCCTTCACCCGCGCCCGCAGCTTGTCGCCGCCGATGTCTCCGGCGGTGGCCACGCCGTCGGTCACCAGCAACGCGCGGGCGGGCGCATCCTTCTTGGCCTTGCCGGCCAGCCAGCCCAGCGCCCGATCGAGATCGGACGCGCCCAGCGCCGTCCGGCTGAGCAGGCGCGTGCGGACAGTGGTTCCCATCGCGCTGGCCCTGCCGGTGTAGATCGGGGCCACATCCTGATCGAAGGCCGCGACCGTCAGCATCGGATCGCCCGACTTGCGAAGCTCGGCCACCAATCCTTCGAAGGCCGCGATCTGCTCGGGCAAGCCCAGGGCACGCGACGCGCTGGTGTCGATGAGGACGAACAGGGACGACACGTCCTCGCGTTTGGCGGTGCCGGTGAAGGGGACGATGCGCGCCACCACCAGGTTGTCGCTGCGCAGTCCCACCCGGCCTGCGACAGCGGCATGCTCCACCTCGAAGTCGCGATCGGGTTTGAAGTTTCGCTTCTGGACCTCGACCACCTCGTACTGTGCGCGCTGCCCGCCCAGGCTGGAAGCGGGTAGCTTGTTGCCGGCCGCCTTGCCGACCAGCGCCCGCACGGCGAGATTGCCCAGCATGGGCAACCCCTGGAGCGGCAAGCGATAGGGCTCGCTGGTGGCCCGCAGCTCCTGGGAGTACGAGATGATCAGCTCTTTGCTCGCGTTGGCGGGGATCGGAAATACGCGGGCCGAGAACTCGTTTCCGGCCTCGGTCTCCAGCAACGCCGGGTCTTGCCGGCGGTGCAGAAAATCCTCGTAGGCGATGCGGGCGGCCTGCTGTTCCACCACCTCCCCCTCCTGCCAGCGGTCGCCGATGCGCATGGCGAAGCGGCTGACGGTGGCCCCGGTCGGCAGGGTGATGCGAAATCGGCCTTCGCGCGTCCGGCTTTCGGGGTTGCGGAAGACCAGGTGCAACTCGGTGAAGGCCAGCGGGTCTTCGATGACGGCCTGGGCCGATAGCGAGACCAGATCCAGCCCGGCCCCGTCGGATGCGGTCAAGCTGAACGGCGGCGGCGCCACTGAAGGCGGAGATGGCTTTTGTAGGACCTGCGACGCGGCCCGGGGTGAGTACCCGAAGGCCGTGGCGAGGGTTAAAGCCAGAAGCGACCCAAGGAAACGGGAAGAGGGGGGTGTCGTCATTTTGGCTGAGACGCGGGCCTTCCGCGTTTGAGTTAAACTATTTTCACGGAGGCAAGATTTCCGGGACCCCCGGTCAGGTTCGGCGGGGCGCGACCGTGGCCAGCGCCCCCGACAGGGTCTGAAAGGTCGCACCCTGGTCCTTCAGCTGTTGCAGCGTGGCCTGCAGCGCTTGGCGCTTGGTCACCAGCGACCGGCGCAAGTCCGGTTGCCTGGCGATCAGGGCCGCGGGAAATCCGTCGGCGGCGGCATCCGCCAGATCGATGCCGTGCAGTTCCAGGTTGAAGAACGGGCGTCGGGCCGCCGCCGCCACCATTCGCCGCCGCAGCCATTCTGGAAACGTGACCAGACTGGTTCCGATGACGTGCAGCCGGAGCAGCGGTGTGACCGCCATCGGCAGCTCGAGGATGGGCAGGTTGCCGCGCCGATACGGCGCGCCCGGCGCCGGGTGATAGGGCTCGGTGGGCGCGCCCAGGACGCGGGCGCTGCCCAGATACGCGCCGGAGGGGCGCCGTCCGATGAACATGGCCGCCATCACCAGCGCCTTCGCCGCGTAGTAAGGAAGCGCGGGAAACGCCGACGAGTCGTAGCGATAACCGCGCGCGCACAACAGGTCGATGACCTCACCAGAGATCGTGTATCCGGGTGCGCGAAACCCCACCGGCGCCTGGCCGGCACAGGCACCGATGGCGTCGTGGGCGCGGTCGATCTCGACGGCGATCGCGGGCGGCGCGTGGCGGACCAGATCGTAGGGATGGGTGAAGCTGTGGTTCGCCAGTTCGTGGCCGTCGGCGGCCAGTTCGGCCAGGCGCGCCCGGCCCTCGGGATCGTCCAGCAGATCGCGTCCGACAACGAAGAACGTGGCCTTGATCCCCGCCCGCGCGAACAGTTCGCCGAAGCGGGGCAGGCAGCGGCGCAGGATCACGTGCCGAACTTCCTCGGGCGGACGCCCAGGCAGCGCGTGGATCCGCCAGTAGCAGTCGAGCGCGTCGAGATCGACCGAGACGGAAGCAATGGTATTTTGCACGACCATGACCGGAAGATCCCCGCGCGCTGTCCCGAAGGTGATTACCACGACCCCCGACGGACCGCTCCCGGACGAGGCCACGCCGCTGCGCTATCGGGTCGCATTCCCGGAGCCAGGCAGCCACGAATTCCATGTCCTCCTGCAGGTCCCTGCCCTGCCGGCACGCACGAACGTCGAGTTGGTGTTCTCCGCATGGGCCCCCGGCAGTTACATGATCCGCGACTTCGTCCGGCATGTGTACGGTCTGGAGATCACCGACGCGCGTGGACGGGCGCTGCCCTGCGAACGCCTGGACAAGCAGCGCTGGCGGGTGGCCAGTCAGGGGGCCGCGTTCGTGGTGCGTTACTGGGTGTTCGCCTTTGAAGCCTCCGTACGCACGTCGTTCCTGGACGACAGCCACGCTTACTGGAACGGCACCAGCCTGTTCTTCGCGCTCGAAGGGGAGGCATCGCGGCCCTGCGAGATCGCGGTCGATGCGCCAGCCTCGTGGACGATCTCGACGGCGCTGCCCCGGCTGCCGGGCCGGCGCGGGCAGGTCTTTCGCGCTGCCGACTATGACGAGCTGGTGGATTCGCCGTTCGAGGTGGGCACCCACGAGACCTTTCGCTTTCGCGAGGAAGGCGCGGTCTTCGAGCTGGCCTTGTATGGGCGCACCAATGCCGTGAAATCGAGGCTGGTCGCGATCCTGCGGCAGGTGGTTCGCGCGACCGCCGCCATCTTCGGCGGGCTGCCCTTTCCGCGCTATGTCTTCATCGTCCACGCGTTGCCCGTCGGCAGCGGGGGGCTCGAGCACCGGGCGTCGGTGACCATGGACATCACGGGCCTGTCGTTCGACGATGAGAAGGGCTACGTCCGCTTCGCGGATCTGGCCGCCCACGAGTTCTTTCACGCGTGGAACGTCAAGCGGCTGCACGATCCCGTGCTGGGCCCCTTCGACTACACGCGGGAGTGCTACACCCGGCTGTTGTGGTTCCATGAGGGCTTCACCGACTATCTGGCCAACGTGATCATCCTGCGCGCCGGCGTGATCGACGAAGGCGCCTTCTGGCGCTGGATCGCGGAGGACTGGCCGAAGTACGCGGCCCGCCCGGGGCGGCTGGAAACGCCCCTGTCCGAGCTGTCGTTCGAGGCGTGGATCAAGCTCTACAAACCGGCCGAGAACCACATCAACCGCGCGGTCAGCTACTACGAGAAGGGCCTGTGGGTGGGGATGGCGCTGGATCTGGAGCTGAGGCACGCGACCGCCGGCAAGCGTGGCCTGCCCGAACTATTTCGTTGGCTGTGGGAACAGGCGGGTCGACGCGAGTCCGCCGTTACCGAAGCCGACGTCCGCGCCGCCGCACGGGCCGTGGGCGGCAGGTCCTTCGAGGGATTCTTCGACCGCTACGTCCACGGCACCGACGATCCTCCGTTGCCCGCCCTGTGGCGCCGGTCGGGACTGACGGTGACCAGCGCCGCCCCCTGGACCGTCGAGTCCGGCGAGACCGATCCGGTGCGGCGCGCGCGCGCCCGCGCGTGGGCGGGAGTGTCCATCCAGGGCCAAGCCTACGCGGGTGGGGGGGAGCGCGCGGTGGTCAAGAACGTGTTGCCGCAGTCGCCCGCCGCGCTGGGCGGCCTGACCTTCGGCGACGAGATCGTCGCCGTGGCCGGTGACCGCGTGAACGCAGCCACCTTCGCCAGGCGGCTGGCCGATCACGCGCCGGGCACTGCGGTGGTGATCAGCTATTTCCGACGGGATCAGCTGCGCGAGGCCAAGGTGGTGATCGGCACGTCGCCCGAGCGCAAGCTGTTGCTGGAACCCGCCAAGAATCCTCCCGCGTCAGCCAAAGCCATCCAGCGCGGCTGGCTGGGACCGCGTCCCTGACCCGAGGATGGTCTTCGACTAGCTCCGACCTTGGCGAACCGAAATCGCCAGGCGGGCCACGCTCTTCAGAACATGCGGGACACGCTTCACCAGGTTGATCGAAGGCGGGCGCTTCTCTCGTACCGTGAAGGGGATCTCGAGGATCTTCTTTCCCTCGCGGTGGGCGCGGATGACGAATTCGCTGGCGAAGACGTCGCGGTCCAGGATGCAGTGGCGGGCCGTGTCCAGCAGCGCCGACCGTCTGAACGCCTTCAGACCGTGGGTGTCGGTGCCCGAGTAGTCACACACCGCGCGCAGCATTCCGTTGTAGACCCGCGTGGCCAGCCGACGCACCAGCGGACGCTGATCGTTCGAGCCCAGCATGGCCTTCGACCCGACAACCAGATCGGTGTCGCTGCGCTCCAGCAGCGCCAGTGCACGCGCGTAGAATTCCGTGTCACATAGATCGATCTCGTCGCAGATGACGAAGGTCCCGCGCGCTTCCAGGATGCCGGTCTTCATCGCCAGGCCGTAATTGGGCTGACCTACCGACAGCATCCGTACGTTGCTCTGCTCGGCCTCCAGCTGCTTGCCGATCTCGACGGTGCGATCGCGCGATCCGTTCTCGCACAGCACCAGCTCGTAGCTCCAACCGAAGGCGCGCAGCTTCTTCTCGAGCTCCAGCACGGAGCCCTGCAAGATCCCCTCTTCGTTGTAGACGGGGATGACGATCGAGACGTGGGGGACGGCGCCGTCAGTAGACATTGTGCCAGGAGGGGTCCACCGCCTTACCATGAATGCCCTGGGCACGGCCACGCGGCTTTCGCCACGAATTCACCCCCGCAACTGGCGAGTCCCGTCGGGCGCCCTCACAATGCGTGGGGTGGAACCACCCTCCAGCCGCCCAGGACGCAACCCCGGCGCCCTGGAAAGGAGCAAGGAGCTCGACTTCGAGCAGCGTCCGAACCTGCTCAGCGTGAAGCGCGCGACGTTGTCGTTGATGCTGCTGCGCCGGCTGCTGCGGCGCTTCTGGGGGAACACCGCGCCTGCCGGCGCCGCCCCGGTGCCGCGTCCTCCGTCGGGCGTGGTGGCGCTGACGTTCGTGGGCCACGCGACGGTCATGCTGACCACGCCCCGGGTGCGCCTGCTGACCGATCCCATGTTGGAACACTCTTTCTTCGGGCTGCCACGTGCCCGCGCCGCCGCGTTGGATGCCGCCGATCTGGACGACGTGCGGCTGGTGTTGATCTCGCACGCTCATCGCGATCACCTGGCGGTCAAGACCCTGGCCCGTGTGGACCGGCGCGCCACCCTGGTGGTCCCTGCGCATTGCCAGGCGCTGGTGGCCAGCCTGGGCTTCGCACGCGTCGTCGAACTCAGCGTGGGACAGGAGGTCGAGGTCGATGGCGTTCGGATCACCGCGGTTCCGGCGCGTCATTCGGGCCGGCGCCGGTTGTTCGACCGCACCCGCCGCGGCGCCAACGGCTACGTGATCCGTACCGAAGGGCGGTGTCTGTACTTCGCGGGCGACACCGGGTACTTCTCGGGCTTCACGGAGATTGGTCGGCGTTATGCCCCCGAGGTCGCGTTGCTGCCCATCGCCGGCTATCAGCCAGCGCCGTTCCGCGACGAGCACCTGTCGCCCCTCGACGCCCTGTACGCGTTCGAGGACCTGGGCGCGCGCACCTTCATTCCCATCGCCTACGGATCCTTTCAAACATCCTACGAACCCATCGACGAACCGCTGGCGTGGTTGTCCGCGCTGGTGCAGGCGCGCAAGCTGGGCGCGCGGGTAACGGTGCTGGAACACGGCCAGACATGCCTGCTGCGGGAAGCGGCGTCCGCGCGTTCCCCAGGGTAGACGGCCGAGGAGGGGCCGGCTATTGTCCCGGCTCTCCGTGGACAGACTGCGTCGCGTGCCCGCTTGGGCCTGGGCCCTGACCTTCGCCGTGGCGCTGACCCTGCCGCGCCTGGGCGCTTTTGGACTGTGGGAGCCGTGGGAGCTGGCGCTGGCCGAAAAAGCCCGCACGACCTCCGAGAGCCTGACGCTGGGCGCGGCGGTGGGCCAGATCGCCCACGCGCAGCTGGGGCTGTTCTTGCGCGCGCTGGGCGTGAAGCTCTTCGGGTCGAACGAGGTGGGGGTGCGCCTGTTCGGTGCGCTGTCGGGGATTGGCGCGTTGATGGCCGTTTTCTGGGCGGGCGAGGGGTTGTTCCGGAAGCGGGCGGCCTTGATCGCGGTGCTGGTTCTGGGGGCCACGCCGCTGTTCGCGCTATCGGCGCGTCAGGTCACGGGGGACATGCCGCTGGTCGCCGCGCTGGCGCTCGCGCTGGGTGCGTTCGGTCGCTGGGCCTGGCCCCCGGATGGGGCTCGCCGCCCGCGCGATCTGGGCCTGGGAATCCTGGGACTGGCGCTGGGATATGCAGCGGGCGGTGCTCTGCTGGGGATCGTCTTGCCCGGTCTGGCCTTGGGACTGGCGGTGCTGATCGGCCGCGGGCTGATTCCCGTTGACCCGGCCAGCGTCGAGCTCGCGCCCACCGACGGAACGGCTCCGCTGACCCGGCCGGGCATCGGGCGCGACGTACAAGGCGGGCGATCTTTCGGCGCCAGCTTCTCGACGGGCGGAGCCGGTTCCCTGGTGGTGGGTCTGGCCGTGGTGGCCACGCTGCTGCTGGTGTTTTCGTTCACGGGGCTGCGCGCTGGCGAGCACACCGCCTTGCTGGGCGGGACACCTCGCGCCGGCGGGCCGACGACGACCTTCGACTATCTGGTGAAGCAGCTGGGCTTCGGCCTGTTCCCGTTCAGCGTGGTTGCCTTCTTTGCGCTGGGGCGCCCACTGATTCGCCTGGACGACGAGGACGGCGCGCGCACCAACCCGCGGCTGGCGTTCGCGCAGACGTACCTGCTGCTGTTCGCGGGTCTGGGCTTCGCGCTGTCGACGGCGGTGGTGCTGGTGATGGGCGAAGCGCGCTTCGCGGCGCTGGCCCCCATCGGCCTGGCGATCGGCGTGTTCATCGACGAAGCGCTGGAGGGCCACCGCGCCGAACCGGTGGCGGGACTGCTGATCGCGACCGGCACCATGGTGATTGCGCGTGACTTCTTCTTGTCTCCCGAGGATCTGGCGTCGGTCCATCTGCTGGGGGAGAAGGTCAAATGGCCCCCCTCGCTGATCTATGGGCCGCTGTTCCTCGCGATTGGTCTGGTGGTCGCCGCCGGGGTGTATGCCGGGTTGGCCACCCGCGGAAAGGCCCTGGGCAAGACGCCCCCGCTGGATCTGGCCGCGGCCCCTCCCTGGCGACGCAAGCTGGAGAAGGTGCTGGTGGAGGCCGGTCGTCACGGGCTGCAGGTGGCGGTCGGAGCCGCGGTGCTGTTCGGGTTCTGGACCACCCAGTTTCTGGTCACCCGTCTGTCGACCCATCTGTCGTTCAAGCCGGCGCTGGAGTCTTACGCGAAGTACGCCCGCCATGGCGAGCGCTTCGGCCGCTATCGCATCGAAGGAAAGGGCACCGCGTTCTATTCAGGCGTCACGATGGTGGATCTGGCCACGCAGGATCGCGTGGTGAGTTTTCTGCGCGACAGCCAGCGGGTGTTCGCGCTGGTCTCGGCGGACGAGCTGGGCACGCTGGATTCTGCATTCAAGAGCAACCAGGTGGATTACTACGTCGTCAACGCGGCCTCGTCGCGCTTCCTGCTGCTGAGCAACCGACTGGACGCCGGGGAGGCCGACGAGAACCCGCTGCGCAAGAACGTCTGGATGGCACCCACCCTGCCGACCGCCAACGGAGGCGCCTGGAACCCGGCCGAGAAACCGCCCTGGACCTGGCGGGTGCCGATCGCCGCCACCTTCGGTGACGCCATCGAGCTGGTCGGCGCCAACTTCCCCGAGTCCATCAAGCGTCCCGGCAAGATCTCGCTGGAGCTTTTTTTCCGAGTGAAGGCGCGCGTCACGTCCAGCTACAAGATCTTCGTGCACGTCGATGGCCCGGCATCCCCTCGCCTGCTGGGCGATCACGATCCCTTGAACAAGACCTTTCCGACCACCAACTGGCTGCCGGGTGAGTATGTGCGCGACACCTTCGACATCGATGCCCCGCTGATGACCACGCCGGCCGGTACCTACCGCATCTTCGTCGGGTTCTGGCCGGGCGGCGAGGCCAAGCGTCTGAAGATGACCGCGGGCACCAACGACGGCAGCGATCGCCTTTACGTCGGGTCGGTCCAGATCAACTGAAGCCGCTCCAAGGCGGCGGTTACGAGTTGCCGCGCGGCTCGTCGTCGTCGCTGAGGTACGCGAAGGTCCGTACCAGCTGGACGATCTGCTCGCGCTGCGGAGCCGTCAGCTCGACGAACTGCACGCCCATGCCGGGGTTGATGTTGTCGTAACTGCCCGGGCGGAACGGATTGATCCACATGACCCGCCCCTCCAGGTTCACCTGCGGCCCCCCCGGGGGCGTGAAGCTGAGATTCAACAAGGTTCCGGGCGGCTCGGGCGCGTTGGTGCGGATGAAGATGCCCATGGCGCTGATGTCCGTGATGTACGCGAACAGGAACGTGTCGGCACTCTTGTAGTCGACCTCGATGTCGACCATGACCCGGGTGTGGATGCGGCGGTCGGCGCCAGTCCCCCGCCGCTCCGCGGGAACGTTGACGTCTCGACGTCGTCTGTCTCTGTGTCGCCTGGTCGGCATGCGCGGGGCCAGATCCCCCCATAGCCCAATACGGACCTGCGAACAATAGCCGGACCGATTCGGACGGATTCCGCCACGACCCGCCTGGACGCTCCTAGACGTCGACTTTGTAGTCGAGGACGTGCTCGTCGCCGGGCAGGCCGCGAAATGCCCAATTGTGCCGCGGAGTCTCGGTGAGCGTGATCTCCAGATCGCGTGGCGCAATACCCAGCGGCTCGACGCGCTGAAACAAGAGGCGCATCAGGGTCTTCTTGGCGGCGATGGTGCGCCCTTCGAACAGACTGATCTCGACGATGGTGTAGCGATCGCTCCGGCCATCCGGGTAAAAGAAGTCCTCGGGCTCGAGCGGGAAGAAGCGGTGGGCGCGCTTGTCGGCCGGATATCGAAACGCCTCCACCACGCAGCCGTGGATGACATCGGACAGTCGTTTCTTGATGGGATCGAGCGAGGTGCGCAGTCCGTAGATCTTGATCTGGGCCATGGTCTCCTCTGTGGGGCAGCCTACCAGCTAGCCCCGTCCGAGACCGGCACCGGCGGCTGCAAATTCGTGACGAACCGTCACGGATGAAGTGCGCCGGCCGGACTTCCATGGGGACCGCACCGCTGGGATGCTGACGAAGGCGATCGTGAAGGCGGGCGGTCCGACCCGGCGCCATCGTGTGCGGCAACCAGAGGTTCACCATGAAGTCAGCGCTGCTCGGTTCTCTAGCTCCCCGACGCTGGTTCCCGCCGTTCGAGGCGAACCGGATCGCGATGGTCGTGATCATGGCCGTCGGAGCGGCATCGGCGAGCTGCACGCAATTCCGAGGCGGTCCGGAGGAACATCCGAGCGACGGGGGCACGACGAACGACGGTAACGCCTCAGGCGGCAGCGCCGGCACCGGCACCGACGGCGGCGCTTCGCCGGGGGGCGCAGACGGAGGATCGACCGGTGACGCAGGCCCGGGCGACATGGCCAACACGGGCGGCAGGGGCGGCACGCCCAGCATCAGTGACCCGGGCGGTACGGACGGCTCGGGTGGAAACGGTGATCCCACCGACGCGGGCGTGGCCGATGCCGCGACCGGCACGGCGAACCTCACGGTCGAGCCGTCCGGGAACCATGACTTCGGCACCGTCGAGATAGGCACCACCACGGGCGCGAAGACCTTCACCATCACGAACACGGGTGACGTTCCCACGGGCACCCTCACACGGACGAACAGCAACCCGGCCGAGATGGCGGTCAGCGGTTGCGGCGCGTCCCTGCCCGGACACGGGACCTGCACCCTCGCCGTCACGTTCACGCCGGCCATGGCCGGCCGTCGCACCAGCACGCTGACCCTGTCAGCGAGCTCCGGCATGCTGGTCATCACCGTGAGCGGGGCGGGGGCGTACCGGCTGACGGTGCTCGCCACCGGGAACGGTACGGTGACCTCGTCGCCGCTAGGGCTGACGTGCAACGGCGCGACCTGCACCGGGCTGTTGGCCGGCGCTGTCATGCTCCACTCCATCCCTGGGCCCGACCAGCTCTTCGCCGGATGGTCCGGTGACGGTTGTCCGACGGGTGTGGTGCGCGATTGCTCGCTCACGGTCGGGGGGACGACGATGCTGAAAGTGTCGTTCGTGCCGCAGACCGACAACCTCGCCTTCGTCACGTCTATGGGGGTTCCCTCGACGCTGGGCGCGTCCGGCAACTACGACAAGCAGTGCAACAACGCGGCGACGGCCGCCGGGATCAACAACAGCGCCGGCGACGCGTTCATTGCGCTTGTCTCGTCGTCGACCTCGGACGTCAAGGCCCGGATCGGAAACGCGCGCGGCTGGCAACGCCTCGACGGCAGGCCCGTCATGGACACGCTGGCGCGCGCCCTTGAAGACAAGGAAGTGTTCAACGCGGTCGTGTTCGACGAGAAGGGCGGCGCGGCGACCAAGGCGTTCGTCATGACCGGAATCGGCGCGGATGGGCGGGTTTCGCCGACCGAGAATTGCGCCGACTTCACTGTCAATACCGGCGCTCTGGTCGGCGGGTGGCCCGATGGCGGCGCCGCCAGTTGGGCGAGCACGGTGATTTCCATGTGCGCCTCGAGCAGTCGGCTGGTGTGCCTTGGCAAGACCCGATCGAGGACCGTCAAGCCGACGGTCACAGCAGGCAAGCGGATCTGGATCACCTCGGCCAACTTCGAGGTGGGTGGCGCGCAGACCCCCGATGCCGCCTGCCAGGCGTCGTTGCCGAGCGGGGTTACGACGGCCGCCGCGTTGATTTCGAGGCAGACGCGCCCCGCAGCGGACGTCCTGTCACGGGGGACGCTCTACGTACGGCCCGACGGGACGCTGGTCGGAACCGGAATGCAGATCGGTGCGGCTCAGGTCGAGAGCGGCATATGGCAGCAGGCCGACGGGACCTACCTGTATTACCCGTCTACCGTTTGGACGGGCAGCCCCCTGCCGAGCGCCGCGGGAACGGGTGAAAGCACCTGCATCGACTGGGCCTCGAAGACCAACCCGACCATGTTCGGCGCGACCTACGGGTGGGCGACCAAGGTCAGCGAGTTCTGGTCCCAGGTGACGTCTACCGCCGGGCAGAGCTGCAGTGCCTCCGTCGGAAAGATCTACTGCGTGCAGACTGCGCCGTGAGCGCCCGCGGGGGCCGCCGACCTTCACGCGTTCGGTAGGGTGTCCTAGCAGGCCGACATTCGGCTGCTAGACTGCCGCGCCGTGGAGCGCAGCCGCCGAACCAACAAGTCCTCCGAGCCGATCCTCGAGCCCAAGAGTATCCTGCGCGAGAGCAGCCCGAACAACGCCGCAGAAGAGCCGAACTTCATCGTCGTGCGCGGCGCGCGTGAGCACAATCTGCACATCGACCACATGCAGATCCCGAAGCGGCAACTGGTGGTGTTCACGGGCGTCTCCGGGTCGGGCAAGTCATCGCTGGCGTTCGATACGCTGTACGCGGAAGGGCAGCGCCGGTACGTCGAGTCGCTGTCGTCCTACGCGCGGCAGTTCCTGGGTCAGATGGAGAAGCCGAAGTACGAACAGCTCCGAGGCCTTTCGCCCACCATCGCCATCGAACAGAAGTCGGCGTCGTCGAACCCGCGGTCGACGGTCGGCACGGTGACCGAGATCTACGACTACCTGCGCGTCCTGTACGCCCGGGCCGGAGAGCAACGCTGCCACCTGTGCGGGGGCATCGTCACCGCGCGCTCGGCCGCGGAGATCGTGGCCGAGCTGATGACCTTGCCGCCCAAGACCAAGGCCGTGCTGATGGCGCGGAAGGCCGAGAACCGCAAGGGCGAGTTCAAGGACGTCTTCGACGAGGCCCGCAAGGCCGGCTTCGTGCGGGTCCGCATCAACGGCCTGATCCAGCGGCTGGAGGACGTCACCGCGCTCGACAAGAAGAAGAAGCACACCATCGAGATCGTGATCGACCGCGTGACGATCGACCCCGCCGAGCGTGCGCGCATCAGTGATTCGGTCGAGACCGCCGTCAAGGCCGGCGGGGGCGCGATCCTGGTCGCCGTCGAGGGCGAGTCGCAGGAGCGGTCGTACAGCGAGGCGCGCGCCTGTCCCAAGTGCGGCGTCGGCTTGCCTGAGCTGTCGCCCCAGTCGTTCTCGTTCAACAGCCCGCTGGGCATGTGCGTCGACTGCAATGGCCTGGGCTCCAGCCTGGAGATCGATCCTGAACTGGTGGTCCCCAACACCAACCTGTCCGTCGAGGATGGCGCCATCGAACCGTGGGGAACCCGGGCCGGCAAGGACAGCGGCTGGACCGCCAACGTCGCGGCCGCGGTGTCGCGCGAGTTCGGGATTCCGCTCGACAAACCCTGGAAGAGCCTGACACCTCGCCAGCGCGAGGTCCTGCTGTACGGCGCAGGCGACCGCCGCGTGGCGGTGAAGTGGGAGGGCAAGCACGGCGGCGGTTCGTGGGCGATGCGCTTCGCGGGCGTCGTGAACACCATCAAGAAGCGGATGCAGGAGTCCACCTCGGAGGTGACGCGGCAATGGTACGGCAAGTACTTCCGCGAGCAGCTCTGTCGCGCCTGCAACGGCGCGCGCCTGCGGCCCGAGTCGCGGGCGGTGCTGCTGGCCGACAAGACTCTGGTGGACGTGACGTCGATGACCGTGGCGGCCGCCAGCGGTCACCTGGCATCGCTGGGGCTGACCGGCGCGCGCGCGCAGATCGCCGGCGAGATCTTGAAGGAGGTGAACGCGCGGCTGGGCTTCCTGCTGGACGTGGGGCTGGAATACCTGACGCTCGACCGCGCCGCCGCAACACTGTCGGGTGGCGAGGCCCAGCGCATTCGCCTGGCGTCGCAGCTGGGGTCCGAGCTGTCGGGCGTGATGTACGTGCTGGACGAGCCTTCGATCGGCCTTCATCAGCGTGACAACCTGCGGCTGATCGCCACCTTGCGCCGCCTGCGCGACCTGGGCAACAGCGTGATCGTCGTCGAGCACGACGCCGAGACCATCGAGGCCGCCGATCACGTGGTGGACTTTGGCCCGGGCGCGGGACGCCTGGGCGGATACGCGGTGGCCGAGGGGTCGCCGGCGCAGATCAAGGCCAACCCGGCATCGCTGACCGGGCGCTTTCTGGCGGGCGTGGAACGCATCGAGATCCCCGCCGAACGTCGCAAGCCCAAGGGCTTCCTGAAGATCGAAGGCGCGCGCGAGCACAATCTGCGTAACGTGAACGTCGACATCCCGCTGGGGGTGTTCGTGGCGGTGACCGGCGTATCGGGCGCCGGCAAGTCTTCGCTGATCAACGGCATCCTGCACCCGGCCCTGCGCCGGGCGCTGATGGGCAGCTACGATCAAGTGGGCTTGCACACCGCCATTCGCGGCGTCGAACAGATCGACAAGGTCATCGACATCGACCAGCAGCCGATCGGGCGGACACCGCGCTCGAATCCCGCCACCTACACCAAGGCCTTCGACCACATCCGCGAGATCTTCGCCCAGACGCCCGAGGCCCGCGCGTCGGGCTACGAACCGGGACGCTTCTCGTTCAACGTGAAAGGTGGCCGCTGCGAGGCCTGCGAGGGCGACGGCGTCCGCAAGGTCGAGATGCACTTCCTCCCCGACGTGTACGTCACCTGCGAGGTCTGTCGCGGCCACCGCTACAACGAACAGACACTGCGCGTGCAGTGGAAAGGCAAGAACATCGCGGAGGTGCTGGAGACCAGCGTCACCGACGCGTTCGCCCTGTTCGAGCACCACCGGCAGCTGAACAGCATCTTGCGGACGTTGTCCGATGTGGGTCTGGGCTACATCTCGCTGGGCCAGAGCGCGACGACGCTTTCGGGCGGCGAGGCGCAGCGGATCAAGCTGTCACGGGAACTGGCCAAGCGGGATACCGGCCGGACGATCTACCTGCTGGACGAGCCCACCACCGGTCTTCACTTCGAGGACGTGCGGCGCCTGCTGGAGGTGCTGGCGCGGCTGACCGAGGCCGGCAACACGGTCCTGGTCATCGAACACAACCTGGACGTGATCAAGACAGCCGACTACGTCATCGACGTGGGGCCCGAGGGCGGAACCAAGGGCGGCCTGATCGTCGCCGCCGGCACCCCCGAGGAGGTGGCGCGGGTGCCGGAGTCCTTCACGGGGCAATTTCTGGCCCCGATGCTGGCGATCAAGCGCGGCCGCGCGTCCGCGGCCTGACGTTACGGCGCCGCGGGCCAGACGATCTGCAGGCCGTTGATGGGCGCGCGCATGGGCGTACCGCTGACGGCCGTCGAGGTCAGCGTGAAGGTGGCGCCGGTCTGCTTCCTGAAGATGACGTAGTTCCCTGTCGTGGCCGTCGCCAGCGTGTAGCCAGGGAAGGTCGTCGGCGATTTCCCGGTCTGCGACACCGTGAAGCTGGTGGACGCCGTCGTCACGACCTTCAGCGTGTGCGTACGCGTCTCGCCGTCACTCAACAAGCTGGCCATGAAGTAGACGTAGATGTCGTACGAACCCATCGCGGTGGGGAGACCGCTGACCGTAACGGTCGCCATGGGATTGGTGCCCATGGCCGGGTCCAGATACCCGTTCATCATCCGCGTGTCGCCGGGGGCGTCCACCATCTTGGCGCTCCAAATCCCTGCGCTGGTCGCGGTTCCTAGCGCTTCCCAGGTCACCTTGGCCGTGGTCGATGTCCCGTTCGACAACAGGAGCGGCGTCAGCCCCGTGGTCGAGGTCGGCCCAGCGGCGGCGTTCCAGCGTGCCGCAGGCCTGACACCGGCAACCTCGTCCGGCTCCATCACCATGGTCATGCTGACGCCACCTGCGCCGCCGCTGCTGACGCCACCCACGAAATCGATGCTGAGGATGGTCGGCATGGCACCCCCCATCCCTCCTTTGCCGCCGCCAGCACCACCACCACCGGTGGCCGCACCACCCGTTCCGGCCTTTCCGCCGCCACCCGCGCCCCCGCTGGCGGTACCTCCGGTTCCACCGCCAGCTCCGCCGCCCCCACGGCCGCCGACGGCCCCGCCGCCCATCCCACCGCTACCGACCGCGCCGCCACTGGCGGCCCCGCCGGCACCGCCTGCTTTGCCACCGCTGCCCGAGGTGCCGGCCGTCCCGGTTCCGCCCGGCCCTCCTCCGCTGGCCCCGCCGCTCGGACCACCACCGCCACCGGCCGTTGCGCCTCCCGTCCCCTCCACCAGGCCTCCGGTTCCTGGGGAGCCGCCCATAGCACCCGCATCCGCGCCGGACGCGCCGCCAGGCCCCGACTCACCGCCGGACCCCCGGGGCAACACGCGCTGGTAGGTCCCTCCCGGCCCACACCCCACCGCCGCGACCGAGGTCCCCAGCCCGATACACGCAAGCACCAGGAATTTCCGAAACGACGACGAACCCACGGGGCTTCTCAAGGTCCGCGATTGTAGCGCGCAGACCGATGAACGCGAGCGACCTCGGGTACTGTCCGCGCGCCGCGTGCCGCGTCCTGTCGGCGCGATGAAAGACCCCTCGCTGGAGTTGGCCGTAAGCCGGGTTCTGTTCCTCGCGTTGCCGCGAGGGGGGGTCATTCCTCTGGGCCGTCCGTTGCCGAACGGCTCTAGCGACCGACTCGAGATCGAATCGACGCGGGCCACGCCGGCGGGGTTGCCCCCGCGATCCCGGACTGGTCTTGCTCCGAGTGGGGTTTGCCGTGCCCCCCTCGTCACCGAGGGGGCGGTGCGCTCTTACCGCACCGTTTCACCCTTGCCGAAGGCACGAATGCCCTTGGCGGTCTGTTCTCTGTGGCACTTTCCTTCGAGTTACCCCGACTGGCCGTTAGCCAGCACCCTGCCCTTCGGAGCCCGGACTTTCCTCGACGAACTCTTGCGAGCCGCCGCGACCCACCCCACCAACTCCAGCGAGGAGCGGGGCGCAGTATACTCGGTCCGCCCAGCGCCGCGAGGCGCTCACCCAAGTTTCTGGATCCGAACTACGAGCCTTTGTCGGCCGGCGTCTCGGCAGGATCCTTCATCAGGTCCTCCCAATAGATGATCCGGTGACACGAAGGGCACGTCTCGATCGACACGCCCCGTTGAAGCACGATGTAAAGCTGAGGCGGAATGTTCATGTTGCAGCCACGGCAGGTCCCATTCTTGACGCCGACCACCGCCAGGCCACGCCGGATGCGGATTCCGCTGTAGCGCTTGAGCACGTCGGGTTTGACCTCGGCGGCAAGCTGATCGCGCTCCCCGCGCAGCTCGGCAATCTTGCCCTCCAGCTCGGTGATGCGCTCGGCCGCGATCTCGCCGTCCTTCTGGACCGACTCGCGCAGGGCCTGGACGCCGGCGGCACGTTCCGCCAGAACCTTCTTCTTGACCTCGATGGCCTCGACCAGCTTGGCAATCTCGGCTTCCCGGCTGGCCACGCCGTCCCGACGCGTCTCGGTCTCGCGCTGGGCCGCCATGTATTCCTTCGTATTCTTCGCCTGCGCCAGCTTGTGCTTGGCGCCGCTGACCTGCTCCTCGTCGGTCTCGAGCTGGAACTTCTGCTCGCCGTAGTAGCGCTCGGTCTCGGCGACCTGGGCGCGCTCCGTCTGGAGCATGGCTTCAACGCGAGCCAAGTCCGCCTGAGTCGCAGCGAGCTTGGCGGGAATGGCCTTGCGTGCGTTCTCAAGCTCCTGAATCTTGGCGTCGTGTCTCTGCAAGTCCTCGAGCCGCTTAAGCTGATCGCGCAACTTCGGTTCCTCCGTTTACAACGTTTCCGTTCACTGCATTTCCGTTCACTACGCTGGGGATGTTCACGATGAAAGGCGGTCGTCGTGGACGCCCTGTCCGCCTTCGAGCGCGGACGCTCCAGGTGGCAAGTCCATGGTGGGCCCACCTGGATTCGAACCAGGGACCAAGCGGTTATGAGCCGCCAGCTCTGACCGCTGAGCTATGGGCCCAGCCTCGCGCTTGCAATTCGTCAACAAAGAAGTGCGGAATCTACACTGGCGATCAGGAAGTGTCGAGCAGACTCGCCCGTCGGGAAGCGCGAACGCGAGACTTCTGCGCCGGTCAGCCCGCTGCGTTGACGAGATCCGGAGCCGCTTCCTGCAGCGGCCCGGCGGCCTCCACGCGGTTGCGCCCACCACGTTTGGCCGCGTACAGCGCCCGATCGGCGGCTCCCAGCAGTTCGCGCGCGTTGGCGTACGAGGCGGGGCCGAACGTGGCACAGCCGAGCGAAATCGTCACCCGTACCGGTTCCTTGACACCGGCGTCGGTGGCCAGCCCCTCGACCTTCTGGCGGGTTCGCTCGGCAACCACCTTGGCGCCCGCCGCGTCCGTCTCGGGAAGGATCAGCACGAACTCCTCGCCTCCGTAGCGGGCCGTCAGATCGCGGGGACGCAGCCGCCCGCCCAGACTGCCTGAAACCGCGATCAGGATTCGATCTCCCGCCGGATGGCCATGAGTATCGTTGACCTGCTTGAAGTGGTCGACGTCCACCATGATGACGCTGAGGGGTTTTCCCGTGCGCTGCACCTGGGCGAATTGCTCGTTCAGGTACTCGTCGAAACGAGCCCGGTTGTACAGGCCCGTCAGCTTGTCCCGCTGGGAGGCCTCTTCGATGACCCGGCTTCGTTCCTTCAAGTCATCGATCGCCACCCGGGCCATGTCGGCCTGGCGCGATGCGCGCAACGTGACGTTCACCAGCGTCTCGGTCGCCTGCTCCAGGATCGATGCGATCTCGTCCGACGAGCCCAGCTTCAGGTCGAACAGCTCGGCCACGGCAGGAATCGCCGCCGCCGTTCGCGCCAGGACCGGCTCCAGCATCGCTTCGTTCCAACCCAGGACGGATCGGGCCGCCTCCTGGGCGAGCTTGAGGGCGAGCGCGGCATCGTCGCGGACCCAGATGTCCGCCAGCGCACCGGACATACGAACGATCTTCATCAGGCGGTCGATGTCATCGCGAGCCTGAGGCGGCGCGCTGGACGGAGCCTGATGACTGGCGCCGACCGCGCGTCGAAGCGGCAGAGGGAAGTTCCAAGAGGTCAAAAGCCAGGCCCCGACCGCCGCGTGATCGGTGCCAAAGGCGCTGCGTTCGATCTCGCCCAGGCGGGCGTGATCGTCGCTGGCGCGTTCGGCGACAACGCCATAGTCGCCGCCCAGCACGCGTCCCATGGCCAGGACGCCGATGTCCTGAAGCAGGGCCGCCAGAAAAGCTTCGTCGGGCGCAGGAAAACGCAGCGCCACCGCCAGCTCGCGGGCGGCCACGGCCGAGGCGAGCGAACGTTTCCAGTAGCGTTCCAGCCCGCTGTCCCGCCCCTTGCGCAGATCGCGCACCAGCGAGAACGACAGCGCCAGCGTCCGGACCGAGTTCAAACCCAAGAGCGCGATCGCATGCGGCAAAGTGCTGACCGTCTGTCGCAGTCCCAGCGCCGGTGAGTTCACCATGCGCAGCACCTTGGCGGTCAGCGCCGGATCGCGCCCCAGGACCTCGGCGACCTGCCTCAGATCCAGATCCTCGCTCTGGCACAGCTGCAGGACCCGCACCGCGATGGCAGGAACCGAGGGCAACGTCGTACAGCGTTCCAGGCGCTGCTGCAGCTCGGCAGGCAGCGGCGCCAACGCGTCGACGCTGACATTGACATTGGCGGAGTCCATGCCCACTTTGACCCTGATCTCGGCGGACCAGGGGTCCGCCTTTAACCCAGCGCGCCCCCTTCGCATCGCCAGTCCACCTGATATATCTCGTCCATGAGTAAGCCTCCCTGCGCCGCACCGCCGATCCCCAGCACGTTGGAGGCCCTGGTCGAGCGCGACCGGGACCATGACTGCGCAGGGTTCGGGCTCCACAAGATCTGCGTGAAGGTCGAAGCCGTCGCCAACCTACCGACGCGGTTCGGTCGCTTTCGGATCGTGGCCTTCTCGAACAACCGGGACGGCAAGGACCATCTGGCCATCGTCCACGGCGACGTCCTGGGCGCCACCGATCTGCCCACGCGCCTTCATTCCGAGTGCTTGACGGGCGACGTGCTGGGGTCCCTGCGCTGTGACTGCCGGGATCAGCTGGAGGCCGCCCTGCGTAGGCTAGGGAGCATGGAAGCCGGCTTGCTGCTTTACATGCGGCAAGAGGGCCGTGGTATCGGCCTCATCAACAAGATCCGTGCCTACGCCCTGCAAGAGAAGGGGCTGGACACCGTCGACGCGAACCGGGCGCTCGGGTTTCGCGACGACGAGCGCGACTATTCGATCGCCGCCCACATGCTCAGCAGCCTGAGCGTCGGGTCCATCCGGTTGATGACCAACAACCCCGACAAGATCGGACAGCTGGAAAAGTTGGGCATCACGGTGAGCGGGCGAATCCCGCACGTCATGGCCTCCAACGAATTCAACCGCTTCTATCTGGAGACCAAGGTGGCCCGTTCCGGACACCAGATCGACCTGCCGGGGCAGGCCGAACTCTCCGAACAGAACGATCCCCCCATCGTCGAGGGCCTGCCCCCCTCCTGACGTCACAAAACAGCTGCCTCTTGTCGATCCGGTGATCGCTGCTTCGTCGACCTTGTAGGAGGTTCCCGATGACCCGATTGTTGAACGATGACGGAAGCGCTTCGATGGCCACCGCCCTGCTGATGTCCCACCACGCTTTCCGCCGCGATATCGCCCGCTTCGGGGTCGCGCTGCGCGGGCGGACGGAGCTCGATGCGGCCCAGGCGGCGGTGCTGACCGAGGAATGGACGCAGTATCACGCCGCCCTGCATGGTCACCACCACATCGAGGACACGGCCATGTTTCCCGGCATGCGGACCCAGCACCCCGATCTGGGCCCGATCTTCGATCGGTTGTCGGCGGATCACCGTCAAATCGACCCCCTGCTCGAGTCGGGAGACCGGGCCTTCGCGTCCGTCGGCACGGCGCCGGCCGCCGCCGCCGGCGTGGTGTCCGAACTGGCGGCGTTGCTGGACCGCCACCTGACCCTGGAGGAAGCCCACGTCGTCCAGTTCCTGCGCGACGCCAAGGGTTTCCCGCCGCCGGCCAGCGCGGCCGAGCTGGACCTCTACGCGGGGGGCTTCGCATGGAGTTCTGACGGCATCGCGCCCGAGGTGCTGGCGAAACTGGACGAGATGCTGCCGCCCGGGTTGGTAGAGCGGCTGCCCACCGCGCGGGAGGCCTTCGCCACCCGCCGCGTCCGGGTCTGGGGGAACGTGCCTGTCGGGGCGGCGATCACCTCGATCCCCGATGCCCTGGCGCCCTAGATCGCGGTCCGCACCTTACGAAGCGCGCGGCGTCGGCGCAGGCGCATGAGCCACACTGCGCCCAGGCTGGGCCCCAGGAGCCAGGGTTGCCCCCCGTTCGCGCCCGCCGCCGCACAGGCGCACCCTCCCCCACCGCCGTCTTTGCCGTCGCCGGCAGCGTCCGGGACGCTTCCCGCGTCGTTGCCGTCGCTGGCAGCGTCCTTCGCGCCGCCGTCCACCGACGCCTGACACGTCTCCGGACGAAACGTCTTCAAGCCTGCCAGCAGGTCGCATGAATCCGCGCAAGCTGCCTGGACGCAGGGCTTGATGCCGGCGATCTCTTCCAACCGCAGGCCGACCCTCCAGGCGCGGCCGTCATCCGAGCTGACCAGCGCGACCAGATCGATGATGTTGTCCGCCGCCAGGTACAGCGTGCCATTCCGTTCGTTCAGGCCCTGCCCATGAAAGGCCAGCGCCTCCCCCGCGAATGATTTTCCGCCGTCGATCGAGCGAAACAGCGTCGAAGGGGGGGATAGACCGTTGACCATCGGGCCGCGGCCCAGCACCAGCAATTCCCCGTTCGCGCGGCGCAGGAAGGCCTGGATGCTGCCCCCGGCGATCGTCAGTGGCTGGCGCCAGGTGGCGCCGCCGTCCGATGAGATCACCAACCCCTCGGCGCGATCGGTCGCATTGTCGGCGCTCCCGGTCCGCAGGTAGATGGTCATCGGATCCTGGGGATCGACGGCCGCCAGATACGGTTTCAGCGGACCCAGCGCCGCGGCGATGGGAACGTCCGTCCAGCTGTCGCCACCATCGTGCGAGACCGTGAGGTGCGGCGTACTGGCGCCGCGTTCGTACCAGGTGGCGTAGACCGTCCCGGGAGACGTCGCCGCCACCTCCACACCGGTCAGGCTCGGGCGCGTGCTGGCGGGGGGAGTGAACAGGGGCCCGGAATAGGTCAGGCCTCCGTCGAGGGAACGGTAGATCGACCCCGGCGCATCCTCGGGCTGCGCGGGGATCGCGATCAGAAACACGCGGGCGGGGTCCGAGGGATCGGGGAAGACGTCGGCAGCCACCGCTGGATTCAGCGGATCGACGATCGCGCCGCCAGACAGCGTCCACGTGCACCCATCGTCGACGCTGAACGGCGCGCCCGGAGCGGTCAGCGAAATTCCGAAGATGCGATCGCCCGAGACGCCACCGGAGGTCAGCGCCGGAGGGCCCAAGATGTAGCGATAGCCGCCCGCCGTGGCATGGACCTCGCAAGCATAGGTCCAGTTCGCGCCGTTGTTCTCGGTAAATACCAGGCCAAAATTGGTCGCCAGGACGATCTCATTGGGGCGATCGCGCGGCAGCAGCACAGCCTGTGTCCCGGGCGGCGCCCCGTCGGCGAACGCGGCGCAAGGGACCAAGGCCAGTGCGCACCAGAACACACCCACCGCGCCCAGAAGGTGAACGAAGTTTCGGTGGTAGAAGGACAATGTTAGATCCATCGTTTCACGCTTCGCGCGCCTGATCTCGATCGCTCGCTTCCTGCAACCGCCCATTTCGCCTAGTCTATGCCCACGTTGAATATCGCCTTCGAGAAGTTCAAGCTCGCCAACGGGCTGACCGTGATCCTTCATCAGGACGCCCAAAGCCCTCTGGTGGCCGTGGATATTTGGTACCACGTCGGGTCGAAGGACGAGCAGCCTGGACGCACTGGATTCGCGCACCTGTTCGAGCACCTGATGTTCATGGGGTCCAAGCACGCGCCCTACCCGTCGTTCGACGCCACCATGGAAATGTGGGGCGGCCACAACAACGGCTCAACCAGCAACGATCGCACGAACTACTACGAGATCGGACCCAGCAACCTGCTGGAGACCTTCCTGTGGCTCGAGGCGGACCGCCTGTCGACGCTACCGGTGGTGATCACGGACGAAGAGCTCGCCCGCCAGTTGAAGGTGGTGCAGAACGAGCGCCGCCAGTCCTACGAGAACCGCCCCTACGGACGCGCCGAGCTGGTGATCCCCGAGATCATGTACGCCGCGGGCCATCCGTACAGCTGGCCGGTGATCGGGTCGCACGCTGATCTGGAAGCCGCCACGGTGGCGGACGTGCGCGCGTTCTTCGATCGCTTCTACCGACCGTCCAACGCGTCGCTGGTGATCGCGGGTGACTTCGAGCCGGCCCACGCGCGGGCCCTGGTGGACAAGTACTTCGGCTGGATGCCGGCCCGACCTGCGCCGCCGGCGGTGACCGCCACCACCGTGCCGCTCGACATCGATCGCGTGGCCACCATCCCCGATCGTGTCCAGCTTCCACGCCTGCGCTACGAATGGCACTCTCCGGCGATGTTCACGCAGGGTGACGCCGATCTCGATCTGGCGGCGCAGATCCTGGGCGGGGGAAAGTCGAGCCGTCTCTACAAGGCGCTGGTGTTCGAGCAGCGCATCGCCCAGGACGCATGGGCCTACCAGAGTTCGCAGATCCTCGGAAGCTTGTTCGGCGTGGGCGTCACCGCCAAGCCCGGCCAGACGCTGGAGACGCTGGAACGCGCGGCCAATGTCATCATCCAGGCGCTGGCCACCGACGGCCCCACGGAAGAGGAGCTGGAACGCGCGCGCAACAGCCACCTGGCCGACTACTACAAGAGCCTGGACAACCTGCAGACCCGCGCCGATCTCCTGAATCACTACGAGTACGCGCTGGGAGATCCAGGCGGCATGGCCACCGATCTGGCGCGATACCACCGCGCGACCACGCAATCCGTGCGCGCGGCGTTCGCCGCGATCGCGGGCCAGAAGCGCCTGACCCTGTCGATCGTTCCGGATCCATCGGCACCGGTGGCATCCGGCGACGAGGACGACGGGGACGACGGGGGCGACGACGACGAGACCGGCGAGGTGACCGAGTGAGCGCCACGGACCGAACCGACGCCGAAATGCCTGAATCGCCCCCGCAGATGAGACAGGCCCCGCAGGTGGGGCCGTTCCCGGCGCTGGTGACGCCCACGCCCATCACCTTCCAGCTGTCGAATGGGATCGAGGTCCTGGCGGTTCGCAGGCAGGCGGCGCCGATCGTCGCGATGAACCTGATCCTGCGCACGGGCGCCGATCGCGATCCGGCCGGAAAGGCCGGCCTGGCGTCGCTGACCGCCGAGATGATGGACGAAGGCGCGGGCGAGCGTTCGGCGCTGGAGATCACCGAGGCCCTGGAACGTCTGGGCGCCGATCTGTGGGTCGGGACCGGGCGCGACGGGGCGCAGGCCACCCTGCAGGTCCCCACCCACGAATTCGAAGGCGCACTGGCCATCTCGGGTGACGTGATCATGCGTCCGCGCTTCGCCGCCGCCGACTGGGAACGCGTTCACCATGATCGCGTCACGGCCCTGCAGCAGCGGGGCGACCATCCCGAGTCCGTCGCCGATCTGGTCACTTCGTTGACCCTGTACGGGGCTGGACATCCGTACGGTCGGCCGGTTGACGGATTCGAGAAGGACGTGTCGGCGATCGAACGCGCCGACGCCCAGCAGTTCTATGCAACGTACTGGCGCCCCAACAACGCCGTGATCACGGTGGCGGGCGACTTCGACCCGGCGACCATCCGCGGGCTGCTGGAGTCCACCTTCGGCGCGTGGCAGTCAGGTGCGTTGCCCGACGGCCCGACCACACCGGCGCTGCCCCCGCTTCCGCGCCTGGTGCTGGTCCATCGCCCCGAGGCGCCACAAAGCGTGCTGCGCATGATCGGACCGGGTTCGTCGCGCCTGGCGCCCGATCGGCCAGCGCTGTCCATGTTGAACATCGTGCTGGGCGGCAGCTTCACCAGCCGGCTCAACTTCATGCTCCGGGAGAAGAAGGGCTACACCTACGGCGCGCATTCCAGCTTCAGTGCTTTGCGTCGCCCGTCGGCCTTCACCATCCGCACCTCCGTTCACACCCAGGTCACCGGCGCCGCGGTCGCCGATGCGCTCACCGAAATCGGTCGCATGCGCACCGACGAGATCCTACCCACCGAGATGACCAAGGCGCGCGCCACCCTGCTGGATCGCACGGCCGAATCGTTGTCGACCGCGGCCGGGGTCGCGGGAACGCTGGCGGACATCGGCCTTTACGGCCTTCCCACCGATGAACCAGCGCGCTTCATGGCCGCCATCGGCACCACCACCGTCGAGGATCTGCGGGCTGCGGCCAACCGCTACCTGGATCCCGAACGACTGGCGATCGTCATCGTGGGCGATCGCGCCGCCATCGAACCCGACCTGCGGGCTCTGGGACTACCCGAGCCGCTGATCCGCAACGCCGACGGAGAATGAAGCGCGAGGGGGCGCTGCCCCCTCACGTGTGGTCGCCGTCGGACGAGCTACGGCGCACGGCCGAGCGGTGACAGCAACCGGTAGAGGGCCTGACCGACCAGGCCCAGCAGTGGCGGGACGAACAGGCCGGGGAGCAGGCGGGCCAGGGTCAGGGGCCAACCCAGGAGGGGCGCCTCGTAGGTGAGCATGCGGATCGGGCTGACCAGCGTCTTGGCCGCGACCAGGGTGATGAGCGGGCCCGGGCCCACACCCTTCTCGGCCAGTGAGGCCACCATGGGAAACAGCAGATAGGGCCCGCCTGGCAGCAGCAAGCCGATGGCCCAGCCGGTCGCGATCCCGCGGGCGCCTTGCCCGTCGCCCAACCACCGTACCAGCGTCGCCGGTGTCACCAGGACGTCCAGCAGGCCGGCCAGAAGAAACCCCAGCGCCAGCTCGATCCAGACACTGTTCAGCAACCGGCCCGTCGCGCGCAGGCCCATCAGCGGAAGCTGCGCATCGCGCGTGAACGCCACGGCGGTCCCTGCCAGCACCAATCCGACCAGGATCCAGAGGCTCGCGTCCATGCGTCGTCGTCGGGGGCGCACGCTCACACCACTTCGGGCGGGCGGCGCAAACGAATCAGCGGTCCCGCAGGGGAAGGTGCCGCATCGGCTTCGCTGTCGGCGCGCGCACGCAACACCAGATCGTGCTGGGGAGCCAGCTGGCAGGCGGGATCGGTGGCCGTCATGTCGCCGGTCAGATGATACGCCTGACAGCGACACCCGCCGAAATCAATGCCGCGGCGGTCGCAGCTCTTGCACGGTTCGGGCATCCAGGCCTCGCCGCGGAAGCGATTGAGCGCGTCCGACGTTTCCCAGATGGTGGCCAGCGAGCCGTGGGCCACCGAATCGAACTGCAAGCCCGGCAGCGTGTGCGCCGCATGGCAGGGCAGCACCCGGCCGTCGGGGGCCACCACCAGATAGCGCCGGCCCCACCCCTCCATGCAGCCGCGCGGCTGATCGGTGAAGTAGTCGGGCAGCACCGCCAGGATCTCCATGCGCCGTCCGATTCGCTGTTTCGCCTCGGCGATCTGGGCGCGGGCCTGCGTGATCATTTGCGTCGTCGGCAGGAGCACCGTGCGATTCGCCAGAGCCCATCCCAGATATTGAACGTGCGCCAGCTCCAGGCGCTCGGCGCCCCACGCCTCGCCGAGCGCGATGAACGCCGGCAGCCGGTCCAGGTTGGCGCGGTGGAGCACCACGTTCAGCGTCAGCGGGATGCCGAGGGCCCGCGTCCATTCCGCCACGTTGCGCTTGCGCTCCAGCGCGTCCATCCCCGCGATACGGACGGCGGTCTCCGCATCCACGTCCTGAATCGACAGTTGCAACCCATCCAGGCCGGCATCGCGCAGCCCGGCCAGGCGGTCGCGTGACAGCGGGACCCCACTGGTGATCAGGGTCGTGTACAGATCGTGCGCGCGGGCCGCCACCACCAGCGATTCCAGATCATCACGGACCAGCGGCTCGCCGCCGGTCAGGTTCACCTGCATGACCCCCAGCGCCTCGGCGTCCTGAAAGGTGCGCGCCCAGGTGGCGGTGTCCAGCTCGGCGCCCAGGTCGTCCAGCCGCACCGGGTTCGAGCAGTACGCGCAGCGCAGCGGGCAGCGGTAGGTCAGCTCGGCGACCAGCGTGTAGGGTCGGTTGGCATTGGAGGCGCGGGTCACGTCATACCGCCTGACGGATCCAGCTCGATCAACCCGTGATCAGCCAGTTGCCCCAACAGCCGGAATACGTCTTCAGCGATCAGCGAACGCGACACTTCGAGATGCGAGGCGGCCAACGTGTCGATGATGCCGTCGATCGTCAACGCCGAGGCGAACAAGCGAACGATCTCCAGCGACGCCCCCTGCAACTCGAAGCCCTTCTCGGGCCGCAGCAGCAGGTGCTTGCCCGAGATGCGATCCAGGCGCAGCCGCACGCCCGCCCGCAGGCGCGGCCGCGCCCCGCCGGCCAGCGCCGTCACGGCACACCGCCGCCCGAAGCGGCGGCGACGCAATCGAGCAGGTGCCACAGGATCTCGGTCTTGCGAATCAGCGCCGCCACGCAGGCTTCCTGCGTCTCGCGGGTGCGAGCCTGTTCGACCACGAACGCCACCGCTTCCTCGGAATCACGTCGCGCGCGTGGCACGCGCGCCCGGAAGTACGCCAGCCCGGCGGCCTCGACGAACGGATAATGTTGCTCCCAGGCGGCGATCCGCCGCGACATCAGGTCGGGGGCGAAGAACTCGGTCAACGACGATGCGACGGCGACCACCAAACTGCTGTCGCGCACCAGGGTCACATACGAGTCGCAGGCAAAGCGGACCCCGGGCAACACGAATCGCAGGCTCGTCATATCATCCGCCTCCAGCCCCACGGCCTGGCCCAGCCGCACCCACTGCGAGAGGCCCCCCTCGCCTGCGGTCTCACCATCGTGGTCATGAATGCGACGAATCCAGGCCCGGCGAAAGGCGGCGTCTTCGCTCTTGGCCAGAATCAACGCGTCCTTGATGGGAATCCGGGTCTGGTAGTAGTAGCGATTCAGCACCCAGCGGCGCAGATCATCACGCGTCAGCCGGCCCTCGTGCATCGCCCCGTGAAAGGGATGGCTGTCGTGATAGCGGGGAGCGCCCTCGGCGCGCAGGCGCTCGATGAAGGCTTCGGGCGACAGGAGGGGGTCGTCCTTGGGAGCCCGAGCGGGGGCCACCGGCGTCGGGCTCATAACCGAAACTCCAAATCGTCGTGCGCGACCTCCACCCCAGCCGCTGACGCGGCCGCCCGCTCGGGCGAGTCGTCGCGCAGCAGGGGGTTGGTGTTGTTGAGGTGAATCAGGATGCGCCGGCGGGCCCCGAGCCGCGCCAGCCGTTCCAGCCCGCCCTCGGGACCGCCGACAGGCAGGTGAGCCATGTCCTCGGCCCGCTTGGTGCCCAGGCCCGCCGCAATCAGCTCATCGCTCGACCAGAACGTCCCGTCGAAGAAGACGGCATCCGCACCGGCCAGGTACTCCTGGAGGCTTGGCGTCCAGGCAGCGGCCGCGGGCACGTACGCCAGCGTTCGAACACCGGCAGGAGTTTGCGACCGGATCAACAGCCCCACGTTGTCCTCGTCGCTGGGCGGCCCGGCGCCCGGTCCTTCCAGGTGAATGGGCCGCTTGCCGGGTACGGCGAACGGCAACAGGGTCAGGGCGTCCTCGCGGCCACGTGCCAGCGGCGAGGCTTCCCCCAGCACCAGGCGCCGCCAGGTCACCTGCCCCTCGAACCGCTCCAAGGTCCGGTAGAGCACGTTCCCCTCGGTGAAGCCGCGACGGACGCTATCCGTCGCGAACACGGTCAGGGGATGCGACTCGCGCAGGGAGAGCAAACCCAGCACATGGTCCAGATCGCCATTGGTCAGCACGATGCCGGTGATGGGAGACTGCCGGGGGCCCTTCGGCCACAGGGCCGGAAAGCTTTCGATCTGCGCCCTTATCTCGGGGGACGCGTTCAGCAGCGTCCAGGACTGCCCGTCCGCGCTCACGGCCACCGATTCCTGGCGGCGGGCCACAGCGGGTATCGAGCCGGCTCTTAGACCCTGACAGTTGGCGCAACCGCAATTCCATTGCGGTGCACCGCCCCCTGCCGCGGAGCCCAGGACGCGGACAAACACGGCTTACGCGGGGTCGGAGGTACCGACGTCGCCCGCCTGACGCTCCAGCGTCGGGGCGCGCGGGCCTGCCGGCTCGCTATCGCCGAAATCCGACTGATAGCCGCCAATCTCCGCGTTCATTCCGATTTCAATCAGTTCGGGCCGTTCCCATTTCATGATCGAGCCCTCCGGGTGCAGTTGCTGAAAGCAGGGACCAACCGAACCCTACCACAGGATGCCGGACGGGCACGGGTGAACTGCCCGAGCCAACCCCGCAGCGCGCGCGGCGGCGACGCCCTTCCTCCAAACGCCCCCAGTCGTCGTCGCGCGCGCTCCCCGTCCCGCCTCGAAACCCCGCCTTCCCCAGACCCCTCCCCTTCACCCACCATCCAAAACTGATCATCCCCGTCGCTAGCCAGGAGAGGCCGCGCGCCGGGGTTGGTCCGTGGTCGGGCCCGCCCCGATCCGAGAACCCGCGACCGTTAGTTTGGGCGCCGGCTCCGACCGCCCCTCGCGAACCGACGCCGGACGAACCTCGTATTTTTCCAGCTTCCGCTCGACCGCCTTGCGATGGAGCCCCAGCAGCCGGGCCGCCGCGCTCTTGTTGCCCTCGCATGCTTGCAGGGCCGTCGCCAGCAGAGCTTCCTCGACGGCGGCCAGCTTGTTGCGCACCGGCAACCGCAACAGCCGCCCCGCCAGTGACTGCAGGGATTCGTTGATGGCCGTCTCGATCGGCTCGGGCGCCAGCAGGCCACGCACGGTCTCGGCGCTGACGACGCGCTCGTGGGTCAACGAGACCGCCCGCTCCACCAAGCTACGCAGCTCGCGCACGCCGCCGGTCCAGCTGCGGCCGGACAGCAGATCGACCGCCTCGGCCGAGAACCGAATCTGGCTGGGCACCAGACGGAGGAAGTGATTGATCAGGGCGGGAATGTCGTCCCGGTGCTCGTCCAGTGCCGGCACCTGCACCGTCAAGACCCCCAGCTCGTAATGCAGATCCGCCCGGAAGGTGTTTTCGCGAACCGCTCGCGCCAACGACCGGTTGGTGACCGCCAGGATGCGCACGGAGAGGCGCGTCTCGGGTCCCCCCGCGCGCGAGCCCGCCTGAAGCGCCCGCACCAGCTTGCCTTGCAAGGACGGCGGCAGCAGATCCACCTCGTCCAGCACCAGCACATCGCCCACCGCGCCCGCACGCCCCATGCCGCGAAACAGAATCTGTTCCAGGTCGCGCTCGCCGATCTCGGCGCAGTTCACGATCGCCAGGCGGTTGCTGCCATTCCTGGCAATGCTGAGCCGGTGAATCGCGGCCGCGACCAGGGATTTCCCCGACCCACCGGCGCCCGAGATCAGCACGGGCCGTTCCGAGGGAGCGACCCGCCGGATCAAGTCGCGAAGGGCCACCATGGCTGGGGAACTGCCCACCAGGCCCAGATGATCGTTCCGAAGCTCGTCGAGATATTCGCTCGTCTCGTCGAAGGTGTCGGGCGCCTGCGCGGTCGATTGGGTCATCATGAGGTCTCCTGTGGCTACAATCCGTGTTGACCACAGAGGGTTCAGCAATATCCATTCCAGACCCTAGGGCGCGAACACCATGGCCCAAACGGTGACGTTGGCCTGGTTTTCGACCGATCCTGGGAGGCGCTGCCTGCCGTTCCCCTGCCCAGGTGCGCCGGCACTGTGCTGCACAGGTTGAGCAATCCCGCTCAGGTTGCGCAAAACGAGGCTTGCGACCCGCCCGAGTTCCGGCCTAGCATCTCTGTCCGAGCGCGGACGGTCATCCGCGGAAACACCCTTGAACCAGCGCGCCACGATGCCAGGCAGTCCCCCGGATTGGGGCGGAGACGGCGGGGGGATCCGGCTGCTGGTCATCGGCAACGGGTCGTACGAGACCTACACGCTTCCGACGGCAGGGACGGTTACGATCGGGCGGGCAGACACCGCGGATGTACGCATCGACGACCTGCAGGCCTCCCGCACGCACGCCCGTTTGACCATCGGAGCGGCCCTTTTTGTCGAGGATCTAGGAAGCATCAATGGGACGCGGGTCCGAGACCGGCCCATCGCGCGCGGCGAGAAGGTCCTCATACACTCGGGCGAGACCATCACCATCGGTTCGTCGGTGCTGATCGTCCATGTTCGCTCCAAGCGGCCCTTGGGACCCGTGGCAGCGGACGGGCCCACCCACACGGAAGCCAATCTGGGGTTCTCGTCGGTCGCCGGCCAAGAGGACGCCATGCAGGCCATCTACGCCGTGGCCGAGCGGGCGGCGGTCGGGACCATCAACATCCTGATCCTGGGCGAGACGGGTGTGGGCAAAGAGGTGATGGCCAAAACCATCCACCACATGTCCCCCAGGCGGTCGGGTCCGTCCATCTGCCTGAATTGCGCCGCGCTTTCCGAGAGCTTGCTGGAAAGTGAGCTGTTCGGTCACGAGAAGGGGGCCTTCACGGGTGCAACCGGCGTCAAGCTGGGCCTTCTGGAGGCAGCCGAGGGCGGCACCTTGTTCCTGGACGAGGTAGGCGAGATGCCCGCCTCCACCCAGGCCAAGCTGCTGCGGGTGCTGGAGACGCGCGAAGTCACCAGGCTGGGCAGCGTCCGCTCGCGCCGCATCGACGTGCGCTTCATCGCGGCGACCAACCGCGACTTGGAGGCCGAGGTCGAACGGGGCTTCTTCCGACGGGATCTCTACTTCCGGCTGAATGGGATCTCGCTACACATCCCCCCTTTGCGAGAACGGCGCAGCGAGATTCCCGTGCTGGCGGAGGGGTTTCTCCGCCAGATCTGCCAGGAGCTGGGGCGGACCGAGCCGCGTTTGCCGCCTGAGGTCATGGCGGCCCTGACCGACGCCGATTGGCCGGGCAATGTCCGCGAGTTGAAGAACGTCATCGAACGTGCGGTGCTGCTGTGCGCCGGGCCCGCCATCGGTCTCGAGCATCTTCCCGCCAAGCGCCGTTCGCCGGCCCCGGGGCCCGCCGCCGCGCTGAACGAGCACACCGGCCGAGCCTACGGCGAGCGTCCGGGCCCGATGAACGAGGCACCCGTGCGCGAAACGCCGCCCGAGCCCAGCGACGAACGGCAGCGCATTCTGGATGCGCTGGCCACCTGCGCGGGAAATCAAAGCCGCGCCGCCAAGTTGCTGGACATGCCCCGACGAACGTTCGTCGCCAAGCTGGACCGCTATCGCATCCCACGGCCCAACAAGGCCTGACGAACCTGAGCGACGTTAGATGCTGATCCGCAGACCCAGCCCCAGGCTGAAGGACTGGGGCTGCAACGAAAAAACGACGTCGCCTGGCAAAGCGAATTTGTCCACGCCCAGCCGAAACTCACCCTCGCGGTGCCCGTAGTTCACCGAGCCGAAGGCCTCGAAGCGCAGATGGGTCAGCATCACCAGCGAGTAGTCGAGCCGGGTGATGAAGGACTGATCGGACAAATTGCCCAACGTAGAGAGCGTGAAGGTCGTGTAGTTCCACGAGTAGGGCGCGGCGGCGATGGCAGCGATCGCGGCATAGTGGCGCCCCACATAGAAGAAGGGGAACGAGCTGCTGAGGAACAGGCCTGGGTAGACGTGCGGATCGTTGTAGCCCAGCGTGTTGTAGAAATACTCGCCGGTCACCGTGAAGACGTCGTTGTCGTTGTACTTCCGCGAATAGGTTCCCCCGACGGAGATCTGCGGCTTGATTCCGGCGCGGTATTCCACCGGATACTGCCGATCCACCCATTGGTTGACGGACAGGCCGTCGGGCGCGACCGCCGTCGAGTCGTAGGTGCGCCTGGGAATCTCGCTGCCGTAGCGAAGCGCCGCATCCACGTACAGATCGAAGTCACCGATCCCGAACGAGAGGTCGCCGCCGAACTTGGGTTTTCGGCCCTGATAGACAACTGTATCCAGGCCCAGTTCGGCGGGACCGAGAACGAACTCGGCGCGGGCCGCGCCCCCCATCTGCTTGAGCGTGCCGCTTTCGTCGGACCCGGTGATGGGCCGCCCCTGAGGGTCGGTTTGCGTGACACCTTCGACCAGCGCGAACGCGTAGAAGTTGGACCCCTGCGCCTCCCACGGAACGTGAACCTTGACCATCGTGAAGCCCGGACGCGCATCGAAGGCCGCGATGGGATTCCGGGCCTGCGGGTGCAGGAAGTCGGTGGGCGTCCAGAACCGCGCGGTGCCCCACTTCACGTGCTGGCGGCCGGCCGTCACGAAGACGGTGTGCAGGATGTCGAAGCGTAGCCACAGCTGGTCGAGCAACGTCGTCGGTCCGCGGGTCCGCGCCGCACCGGACAGCAGCGGGACGGCCGCCATGACCGCGGTCCCACCCGGAAACGTTGGCGCCGATGACGCCAACGTCGAATCGAACGCCAACCGGCCCAGCACGAAGCCGCGCACGCGATCGTTCGGGCGCGCATCGAAATACGCGTCGACCAGCGACGGCATCGACGTGGTCAGCGACTTCGTCAACATGGCCGAATCGGCCGAGGTGTTGATCGCGGTCGTTCCCGGTCGGCTGTAGAGGGCGCGGAGGTAGATCTGTCCGCCGATCTTCAGCGGGTCCTCGGGTGCGGTCTCCTGACTGAGGCGCGGGCCGGCGTTGGGATCGCCCAGCAAGACCAGGTCACGCTCGGTCGCGACCTCGCCCGGCGGCGTTGCAGGGGCATCCGCTCCCGGGGGCACCGCGGGCGGCAGCGCCGAGGCTGGCCCTCCGTCGGCGGGAGTGGCTGAAGAGTTGCCCGCGGGCGCTGCGCCGGCATCGACGGCGGGTGCCGCGGGGCCGCCGCCGAAGATCTGATCCTCGCTGGGGCGGTGACCCTGGCTGGGGCGGTCATCGGCGGCGCGAACCGGCGCTGCCGGCAGCAGGGCAACCGCCAGCGCCGCACCCAGCACGAAAGTGGACCGAAACACGCGGCTCACCGGCTCTTGCTCTCGAGCCAGGCCTTGGTGAACAGGTTCTGCGGCAAGGGGTGAAAGTCGACTGACTTGATCAAGATCAGGGTCGAATTGGCCTTCTCGACCTCGTCGAAGAAGCGAATCTCCTCCGGGAACCAGGTGTCGCCCTTCTTCGATTCGCTGTAGGCCTTCTTCCACTTCGGGTAGTAGGACGTTCGCAGCAAGCGTCCCGACAGCGCGAACTCCTGCCGCTTGAGAACGTTCTTACTGTCCTTGTCGACCCACAACTTGATCACCGGGAAGGCCAGATCGATTCCCGGCTTGCCCTTCAAGGTCAGTACCTGGGCCGTATACGCGCCCAGCTTTTGCTCGCCGTTGTCCTCGGGGTCGTACTCGATCGCCAGGCGCGATTCGTCGAAGTCGGAGCGGCGCGAGTTGGTGCCGCCGATGCGCTCGCGTTCGGTGCGGCGTTCCCACTTGCCGACGGCCGGATCATAGAACCAGATGTTCTGATCGATGCGCAGGTACCCCTGGCCCTGCGACGCCTTGGGCTTGGTGAACAGGATGACGAACTTTTGATCCTGCGTGCGGCGGTAGACCTCGCCTTCGTAAACGACGTCGACCTTGTCGCGCTCCTTCTGTTCCATGTAGATGTGCGAGTGCCAGTCGCCCTGGTTGTTCTGGCGCGCATCCACGGCCTTCAGGAACTCGACCTGCTGCTCCTTGGTCAGGGCCGCCTGCGCCGGAACGACGGCCAGCAGGGTCGAAGCCAGCACGGCGCCGCCGATCGCGAAATGGCGAAGTCGGAGGGGGACGGAACGAGCGATCTGGTTGGTCATGATGGAATTTCCGTTCTCGGAAGGGAAGATAGGACCGGGATCAACCGAAGTGAGACATGGCCTCGATCGGTCGCAGCCGCGCGGCGCGAATCGATGGATACAGCGCGGCCAGGCCGGTGAGCACGGTCAAGAAGATGATCGATACGATGACCGAGTCACCGTGGACCGACAGGTGCAGGTGATCGGCCATCAAAAAGAATTGAACCGGTCCCCGAACGCCGATGTTCAGCGCGTTCAGCCCGGCCGCCAGGAGCGATCCGACGATCGCGCCGCCGACGGTGCTTCCGATGCCCAGCAACAATGATTCGAACAGGAACATCATCAAGATACCTCGCCGGTGCATGCCTATCGCACGCAGCGTTCCGATCTCGCGCGTACGCTCGCGGATGGCGATCCACATCGTGTTCATGATGCCCGTTATGACGATGGCGACCAGGATGACCAGCAGCAGGATCTTCAACGCTTTCAACAGATCCAAGGTCCACATCAGAAACGAAAGTTCATCTTCCCAGGTGGTCACGTCCAACTTCTGACCGGTCCACTGCTCGCGGTTGACGACCTCGAACTTCATCCAGAAGGCGCGTGGATCGGGATCCATCATGCGGTAGCCGGCCTTCTCCAGCGAGTTGCGCAGCCGAGCCGCAATGGTCGGCGCGTGCGACTGTTCGCTGGGCTTGAGGTGCAGGTGGATGGCCCCGGTGGTGTTCGGGCTCAGCTGATAGAGAGCCCTGAGCGTCTCGATGGGCACGTAGACGTTCCACTTGCTCATCAGGCCCACGTCGCGCGCGATGGCCACCACCCGACAGTCGATGGTGTTGGAAACGCCGCGGGTGGTCTGGGCCGAGATGGTGATGGCGTCGCCGATCTTGACCTCCAACTTCTTCAGCTGATCCTCGAAGACCAAGATGGTGCCCGGCTGGGCCAGATCGTCGATGTTGCCGCTGACGATGTGGAGCACATTCTTGAACGCCGGTTCATTGCGGATGTCGATGCCGTTGATGCCCGCCTGCATCGAGCCGGTGTCGGACACCAGCTTGGCCCAGCCGCGCCCGCGCTGAACGGTGTATGCCAGCTCGGGCACGTCGGCCTTGACGTGCTCCAGAACCTTTTCATAGTCCGTCACGACCGGAGCCGATTGACCGGCGCTGATCTTGAAGAAGCCGCCGACGTTCAGGTGACCGCTGCTCAGCGTGGTGGCGGTGTGCTCCATCGCCTCGTGAACACCGGTGGACAGGCCGTTCAGCAGCACCAGCAGGGCCGTGACGGCCGAGATGGCGCCGCCCAGGAACAGCGCGCGACGGCGGTGCTGCACCAGGCTGCGGAACGCGATTCGAAAATTCGTGCTGACGTTGGCCATTTACGATTCCTCCGCCTGCATGGCTTGGCGCGGGCTGACCCGCATGGCCAGCCACGCTGGATAGAAGCTGGAAACTGCGCTGACGACGAAGACGATGGCCAGCGCCAGGATCACATTCCCGCTGCCCAACGTGAGGTGCAAGCGTGGGCCCGAAAAGAAGAAGTACGAGACGTCGTTGGGCGCCGGGATGCCGATCTTTCCGAGCGCCGCGACGATGGTGGCGCCAAGTCCGGCGCCCAGGCCGCCGAAGATGATCCCGACGACGATCGACTCGAACATCAACATGGTCAGAATGAACCTGCGCTGTGCGCCCACCGCCCGCAACGTCCCGAGTTCCTGCACCCGCTGCAGCGTCGCCATCACCAGGGCGTTGCTGATGATGACCAGCGCCACCAGGAAGATGATCAGCATCAACACCACGAGCACGGCCTGAAAGGCCATGACCATCTGCCCGATGAAGCCGGACGCCTGTTGCCAGCTGATGGCCTTGAGGGGCAGGCCGTCGCGCTGGCCGGCCGCCTCGATGGCCTTGATGGTCTCGGGAACCTTGCGCTCGTCATCCAGGATGACCGCGGCGTTCAGCACCGACCCGGACTCGAGCTGCTCGGGATCGTACACGCGCTTGACCAGCTCTTCGCGCGCCAGGCGCCCGGCCAGGCCCTTCGATTCGGGAGGGTGAATGCCGGGCGTGGCCTCGGCGACGATGGTGCGAGGGGGGGATTTGTCCGTCTCGGCGGAGGGCGCCTCCGCCTTTGTCCCGAACAGCTCGGCCTCGGCGTTGTCACGCGACACCTCGCGCGCGTTCATGGCGGCCTTCAGTTCCTTGATCTCCTTCGCGCGATCGGCGGTCATGAAACCGTAAAGATCGCGGAACGAGACCATGTCCATGATGCTGAGTGATCCGGCCTGCGGGGACTTCTCCAAGCCGGTGAAGTCGAAGGTGCCGTAGACGGGGACGTTGACCGACTGCACGTAGCCGCTGCGGGTGAACGCCTTGATGGTCAAGGTGTCGCCAATCCGGATGCGGTACAGCTCCAGCGACGGCGCCAGCTCGGCGTAGAAGAACTTGTAGCGATCGTCGAAGTTCTCGTCGGTGGTTTGGAACAGCGCCGCCAGCAGCTTTCCCACGTCCTGTTCGCTGCTGCCCAGCTTGGCTTGCAGCTTCTGTCGAAACTGCGTGGTCTTGATGCCGTCGAGCTGAAGCAGGATCTCACGCACCTGGCTGCTGTTCTCGCGAACGTAACGCTGCAGCTCAGGATCCTTGGCGATCTTCGTGCCGCGTTCGTCCCGCGCCACCTTGATCTTGTCCAGACGCCGCGCGGTCTTCAGCTTGATCTGATCCTCGTAGACGAACTTGGCGAACAGGAAGCCGCGCTTGCCGCGCGGGATGGCGGTGCCGTCCACGACCTTCAAGCGGTCGAAGGACTTCGCGAACATGTCGGGATCGGTGCCGACGTAGCGCAGGAACAGCATGTCCGCATCGGTCGCCTGGGGCGCGATGCGATTCTCTAGAAACTCCAGCGCGTCGAGTGGATCCTTGTCGAAGTTGGCCCAGAAGGCCGGGGACGTCGCTCGCGCGACCGCCTCGGCGTCCTCTTTCGAATCGGCCTTCTCGTCGCGCAACAAATGCGCGCTGGACATGTCGCCCTGAAGGACGCTCAGGATCTGCCGGACATGATCCTTCTTGGCAGCGTAGGCGGCCATGTCCGCCGCGGTGGCGCTCCCCTCGAGCTTGCGGCGCACCAGTTCGCGCAGGGCCGCCAGCGCCACGTCGATGGTGTTCCCCGACGGGACGATCGCGCCGTTGACGCCCATCGGAACCACCGACTTGACCCCGGGGACCGACATCAAGGTGTTGCGCACCTTGGTGAAGTCGTCGAGGGGCGAGATGTCCGCCCCTTCCAGGTTGAAGCTGCCCATGACCTCCAGCGGGTCCTTCGACTTGGACGAGTAGACCTGGATGTGCCCGGCGACGCTGCCCACGATGCTGCGCCTCATGCCGGCCACGATGCTGTCGACGAACGAGCTGCCCACGACCACCAGCAGCGCGCCGCCCATGATGATGCCGCCGACGATGAAGGTCTTCAGCCGGCTGGCGAACAGGTTCCGGAAGGCGATCTTGGCGATCACCCCCAGCGTGGCGAACGAGGCCTGCATCAGGAAATCCCCGCCCGCGGCGCGGGCCGGTTCACGCCGGCGGCGATGGCCTCGGCTCCCGTCAGGCGGTCCAGGAATTTTCCGTCGGCCAGGCGCACGACGGCGCTGGCGTGGGCCATGACCTGCGCGTCGTGGGTGGAGAAGATGAAGGTGGTGCGTTCGGTGCGGTTCAGCTCCTTCATCAGGTCCAGGATGTTCTTGCCGGTGACGGAGTCCAGGTTCGCCGTGGGCTCGTCGGCCAGCACCAGCTGAGGGCGGGTCACCAGGGCGCGCGCGATGGCGACGCGCTGGCGCTGTCCGCCGGACAGTTCACTCGGACGATGCAGGGCGTGCTCGGCCAACCCCACCCGTTCCAGCAACCCCAGGACCCGCGTCTTACGCTCGGCGGTGGAGAGCCGGCGCTGAAGCAAGAGCGGCAGCTCGACGTTCTGGAACACGCTGAGCACCGACACCAGATTGAAGCTCTGGAAGATGAACCCGATCGTGTTCAGCCGCAGCTCGGTCAGCGCGCGCTCGGACAGCTTGCGGGTGTCCTGCCCGGCGACCTCGACGGTGCCGCTGGTGGGAGTATCGACACACCCGATCAAGTTCAACAAGGTGGTCTTGCCGCTGCCCGACGGGCCCGCGATCGACAGGAACTCGCCCTCGGCCACGTCCAGCGTTACCCCCCGCAGCGCCTGAACGATGACCTTGCCCAGCGGATAGTCCTTCGTGGCGTCCTTCACCGAAACGATGCTTTTCATGAAACGTCCTTTGGCAACGACGAGAGCTCTTCTATGACCCGGACCAAGACCTTACTGAATTGACGACAAACCTCGGGAGACAATCCGGCGACAGCATCGGTCATCTCACGCGTGCGTTCCCGCTCCACGCGTTCGACCAACCGGCGTCCGGTCGCGGTAAGGGTGACACGCTTTTGCCGACGGTCATCCGGATCTTCGATGCGGCCGACGAAGCCCGCGACCACCAGCCGATCGACCAGGTGACTGGTGGCGGCCGGCGACAACCGCAACGCCGACGCAATCCCGGACACCGTGCGCACACCACACTGATCGAGGATGTGCATGGTGACCAGCTGAGGCAAGGTCAAGCTGGCGTCGTTCAGGATCGCCAACGTTTCGCCGGCGGAACGCCGGTTCACGTGCTTCATCAGCTCGCCGATCAAGGCCCCCATCTCGGCGGGTATCAGGCAGGGCGCGGCGTCGGCGTGCTTTTGCGGTTTTCCAGCCATTCAGATACTCAGAATAGTTCGATGCTTCGAAATAACTGGTAGGCCGTATCGAGTCAACCTGAATTTTCCGGGTCGGCGCGCATCGTGCGATAGTGCCGGCCATGCGCGGGCTGCGGACTGTCGGTTTCCTTTTCCTGGGCTCTCTGGTGATCCCCTCGCTCGGATGGGCCGCAACCAACGCGCCCCCCGACGAGGCGGAGGCCGCTCCAGCCCCGGCCAAGCCTCCCAGCGGCGCCGTCCCGGCCAAGGTCGCGGGCGTTTCGTTACCGTTTCGACTCGGCCTGCTCTATGCGCACGGATTCGGCCAGAGCGGCGATCTCACGCGCATGATCACGCCGGGGGGCGGTAACGGCACGAAGCTCCCCTCGCCCGCGGTGCTGGGATTGGACATCGGCATCGGGCTCGGCAGCCACGTCCGCTACCACTTCGCCGCCGGCGTCGAATGGGAGGGCCAGACTGGCTACGCCGCGAGCGGGTTCCGCTTCGATCCCATCACGCTGGGTTTTCCCATTCTTGCCTGGGAAAACCAGGACGTCGCGATTCACATCGAGCCGCTGGTGCACCTGGTGCGCGGCGAGATTCTCTTTCAGTCCCAGCCCCCCAACACCAAGGACAGCTCGCTGTTCCGTATCGAAAGCGGCTTCGCAGGCGCCATCAGCGTGGTCGGCCACCACTGGTTCGTCGCCGTCGAACCCATCTCGCTCGATTTCCGCGTCTTCGAAGCCAACAACCAGTGGGTCCACACCGGCTTCTCCCACCTGTGGTGGTTCCAGATCACGGCCGGCCGCGAGTTCTAGGACCTTTCCCACGGTGGTCTTGATCGGCTTCGTTACCCGACCGCCCGCGGTGCGGATCTGTTTGCCGCTGTTGTCGGGTTCACGGGTATCCAGATGTTGAATCTCACGTTCTTGACCCCTTTCGCGCGAAAATGAAGGAGATGACGATGCGGCGTGGAATACTGATACTTCTTCTTTCGTCGGCTACGGGTTTGTCTTGTCACAACGCCGTTTGTCCGACGATTGGCTGCCTGCCGAAGATCTCGATGGAATTCGCCAATGCGATTCCCGACCAATATCAATTGTCCATCGTGGTGGCCGGTAGGACCTACCAGGCGTCGTGTCCGAGCAACGGCTTCAGCGGCCGCGACGGAATCGATACTTGTAGTTCATCAGGCTTCGAACTCGTAGGCGTGGATCTGGGGCACGCCGATAATGGGACTCTGCCGCTATCAGTCTCCATCGACGGTTCATCGCCGATCGCTGCACAGGCCAAGTTGTCGGGCATTCAGAACTCTCGCGATTGCGACCTCGTGTGCTATTCGCACCAAGGAGTGGTGAACAACTGAGAACCTAGTGCGCCGCCGACGGCTCGGGCGCGCGCTCGGCTGAGTGAGCCGCGGTGGGCCGGGGCCGGCGCGGACGCAACGCCAGGACGGCCAGCACCAAGCCTATCAGGACGCCGACCGCAGCGACCGCGTACGCGCGGCGGCACCCACCCACGAACGCCGCCAGCGGCGCGACCTGCTCGCTCAGCAAGAGGCTGGTCCGATGCGAAGCGAACGTGGCCAGCAGCGCCAGGTTCACGGCTGCCGCCAGCTGCTGGGAAAGATTCACGATCGCCGATCCAAGACCCGCATCACGGGCGGGTACCTCGGACATCGCCATGGTGAGCAGGGGGAGGAACGATGTTCCGGCCCCGAGCCCGAGGAGCACATACGCGACGAAGCGCCCCGGCCAGTAGGCCGCATCGGGCTGTTGCTGCGAGAAGACGACCATGGATGCGGCCATCACCGCGAGGCCGCCGATCAGCATTCCGCGGGCACCAAGCCGCGCCATGAGGCGCGCAGACAGGCCCCACGAGAGCACCGCCACCGTCAAGGTCATCGGGAGAAATGCCAGGCCGATGCGAATCGGGCCAAAGGCCAGGCTGCGGGACAGGTCGAGCACGCCGAAGAAGAACGCCGCGTACATCCCCATGACCATGAACCCGCGCACCGCACTGCTGACGATCAAACTGCGAATGCGTAACAGACGCAGGGGGAAGATCGGGTTCGCGATGCGCGCCTCCAGTAAGAAGAATCCGACGAGCTGCGCGACGGCCGCCAACGCCGGCACCAGGACACCGGGCGCCGTCAGAGGACGGTGCGAGGCCTCGACGAGTGCGTAGATGAGCGTCATCGCGCCGCCCGTCACCAGGACCGACCCGAGAACATCGACGCTCCGACGCCCCTCGGGAAGGGGCGTCTCGCGCAGGACCACGCGGGCGAGCAGGATCGTCGCGAGTCCCACCGGCACGTTGATGAGAAAAATCGAGTGCCAGCCGAACGTCTCGGTCAAGATCCCCCCCAGCATCAAGCCCACCGAGCCGCCCGAGACGCTGACGAAGACGTAGCCGCTCATGGCCCGGGCGCGCTCGGCTGGGACGGGGAATTCCGTCGCGATGATCGCCAGCGTCACCGACGAGGCCGCGGCGGCGCCGATGCCCTGCAGAAACCGCGCGACGATCAGGAGCGACGCGGAGCCGGCCAGGCCGCACAAGGCGGAGGCTACGGCGAATGCCGCCAGCCCTACCAAGAAGATACGCCGCCGCCCGAACAGATCTCCGAGCCGCCCGAACAGCAGCAGGAGCCCCCCGAACGCGATCAGATATGCGTTGTTGATCCAGGTCAACCGCGCTCCCCCCAGCTTCAGGCTGGACTGGATCGCAGGAAGTGCCACGTTCACGACAGTCGCGTCGAGCACGAGCATGAACTGGCCGAGGAGGACGGCAAACAGCGCTATCTGGCGCCGCCGGTCCGCCGCGTTGTCCGTCCTCGGAGGTCCCTGGGTCACGCTCTCAGCGCGGGACGTAGTATCGCTAGTCATGATAGTCACTGTAGCCGTGATCATCATCGTCGTCAAGATAATTGCACCGGCGGCTCATCACGGTATCTTGGTGGTGAGGTGGCTCCCCGATCTCACCAGATCCCTCACTTGCTCCGCATGATGCGGCGGGTGCACGCCCGCGCCGACATCGACCGTCTGGGCCTCACCTTGAAGCAACTGGCGACCCTGGCTTCACTGCGAGACAACGGTGAGGTGCCGCAGCAGATGCTGTGCGACATGCTCCACACCTCCCAGAACACAGTTGTCGTCTGGTTGAATGAGCTGGAGGAGGCTGGCTTCATCACCCGGGCCCGCGATGCCGACGACCGTCGCAAGCACAAGGTCGTGATCACGCCGGCCGGGCTGACAGCGCTCGAAAGGGGCGAGACCGAGATGCGCCGGCTCGAAGATGAAGCGCTGGGGGCGCTCACCGCCGACGAACGCGCCCATCTCCGCCGCCTGCTCTCGAAGGCGCTGGACGATGCCCCGCCTCCCCTGCGTGGCTGAGCACCTGTCCCCCCATGGCCGAGCTCCGCGACGGACGGTAATCTTCCGTCGACGCGACCGATGGATGACAACGACTTCGAGGGAACGCTGGTCCTGGAGCAGCTCGCGGCCATCGACAAGGTCGAGTCGACGACTTCTTCGACGCGATCGACTCCGACGACGTTCCGCGGGAGGTCACGCTGATGAAGGCTGCCAACGTCGAAGCACCAACCATCGCGATCGTCGTCCGGAAGATGGAAGCGAGCGACGGTGAGCATTGACCACGCCTGCCGCTGACTTCGCCCACGTCTCGGCAAGCGGAGTGGAGGCTCGTGTCTTGGAGGAAGTTGGCGCTCGGCCATCGTCCTTTGGAGCTCCGTTGTTGCGTCCGTCGGCGCTGGCCGCATTGGTGGTGCTATTCCTCAACGATCACTGGTTGAAGGGCGCGCACATTCTTCCGGGCTGGCTGACCGGCAAGCTCAGCGACGCCGCAGGCCTGTACCTGTTTCCGATCGTGTTGTTCGTGCTGTTCGAACGACTGAACGGGGCCGCCCGTCGCCTCCTGAGTCGTCGCGCGCTTGGCTTTGGGGTTGCCGGGCTGACCGCGCTGCTGTTCGCGCTGGCCAAGGTGGTGCCGTCCGTGAACCAATTGATGGTGCGCGCCTGGGGACCGATGGCGCTGGACCCTTCGGATCTTCTGATGTTGCCGTTTGCCGCCCTGGCGCCGCGCACGATGTTGGACCGCCCATCCGCGGGGAAGTCTCCCCGCGTCGTGCGACTGGCGACGCTGGCCTCTGCCCTGCTTGTGTGCGCCGCGACCTCGCCGCCGCCGCCGCGTTGTTACCCGATGTGGGGCGTCGCCGAACCGGCGGCGGTCAAGCTGGGGTGCGCCTGGGTTGAAATCTGGGTCAGCAAGTCGGGGAAGGAAGGACTGGGCGTAACCGTCGCGTTCCTACCCGTCGACCGTGAAGCATCCTGCAGCGTCGCAATCCGCGCCGCTGCTTTCCTTTCCCCCGGGGTCAACGCGCCCGCGACTCAACTTCCGCCGGCCATCGAGTTGAAGGGGGCTGATGCGCGCCATGTTTACCTTCCGTTCGCGTTCGACAACCAGGACCTTTGGAACCAGAGCCTGAAGCAGAACGACCTGCGGCGCGCGACGCTGTCGCTGTGGCTGTCGCTGGGAGACGAGCCCCCGCAACCGCTCGAGATCCCGCTGGTTCACGAATGGCAAGTGGGCGACCACTATTCGTGCCGGCCACGCCACCCGCCGCGGGGCGCCGACGCGCCGGGAACGACCCAATGATCTCGGGGCAACGTGCAGCGATCGCCGCAGCGGTGTTTGCCATCGAGTGGACCGGGTGCGCCGAATTCCACGACGCCCAGCGGAACGCCCTGGGCCACATCAACGTCAACGACCCGCCGCAATCTCTCGAATCCCGACAACCGGAGCAGCCGCGCGATCCCGGCGTGCGCGTCGTCCGGCTGAACGCGGGGGTCCTGGCGGGCGGCGGCGGAACGCTTTCGACGCGTTCGACGGGAGCCTACGGAGTCGGCGGCGAGATCAGCCTTCACGTGGGGTCCCGGGACAGAACGCCAGGCTTACCCCTCCTGGATCGGGCGCTTGGCTTGAATCTGGGGATCAACGTCCTGGACTCGTCCGTCAAAGGACCAGGTCCGGCGTACGCCGAGGCTCAGTTCACGTGGCGTGAATTGTGGCTGGCGGGCGGCTGGGCCTTCGACGGCAGCCGGGCCCAAGGGCGCCAGGCCACCGCCGGTTTCGGCCCGTTCTTCGTGCGGTACCGGCACCTGTTCGAAGGCGAGGGATCGATCATCCTGGGCGTGCTCGTCAAAGGCGGCATCACCTGGACGACAAGTCGCTAGCCCCGCTACACCGCGATGTGCTTCCATTTGCCGCGGCGGAACAGCAGCGCGGCGACCACAGCCATGGTTGAAAAGCCGGCCAGCACGGCGATGAACACGCCCGTCGGCCCCATGCCGAGCGGCTTGGCCAGCACCCAGGCCAGCGGGATTTCCCACAACCAGAAGCAGAACAGGTTGATCAACGTGGGCGTCTTGGTGTCCCCCGCGCCATTGAAGGACTGCGAGACCACCATGCCGTAGGCGTAGAACAGGAAGCCCGCGCTGATGATGCGCAAGGCGTTGGTTCCGTACCCGACCACGACCGGATCACTGTTGAAGGCCCGCACGATGGGTCCGGCGAACACGACGAACACCAGCCCGATGCTGCCGAGGAACATCAGGTTGTAGAGCGACGCCCGCCAGACCGCCTTCTCCGCCCGATCGGGCCGTCCCGCGCCCAGGCTCTGCCCGACCAACGTCGCCGCGGCGTTGGCCAACCCGAACGACGGCATGAGCGCGAACATCACCACGCGGGTGGCGATCCCGTACCCGGCGACCGCCAGGCTCCCGAACCCGGTGACCACGATGGTCAGGCCGACCCAGCTCGTCGTCGCGATCAAGATCTGGAAGATGCCGGTCCCGGACAGACGCAGGATGGCGGTCTGGATCGCGCGGTCGATGCGCAGGTGCTCGCGCCGCACGACCAGGTTGCCGCGGCCGGCGCGCAGCGCGTAGAGCTGATACACCACGCCCACGCCGCGTCCGATGGTGGTGGCGATGGCCGCTCCCACCACGCCCATCCGGGGGAAAGGCCCTACACCGAAGACCAACAGCGGACCGAGGACGATGTTGATGGCGTTCGCCAGCCGCAGCGTGCGCATCGCGATGGCGGGATCACCGGCGGCGCGGAAGGCGGAGTTGATCATGAACAGAAGGACGACAGTCCCGCAGCCGCCGACCAGGACGCGGGTGAAGCTGGCACCGGTCGCGATCACTTGAGGCGAGGCGCCCATGGCGGCCAGCAGCTTGTGCCCGAACAGGGCGCCCACGGAGCCGACCACCACGGCCAGAACCACGCCTAACAGGATGGCCTGCACGGCCGAGCGGGCAGCGCCGTCCGGATCCTTCTCGCCGATACGGCGCGCGACCAAGGCCGCGCCCCCGATCGACAGCCCCATCGCAAACGAGTAGACGATGATCATCATCGACTCGGTCAGGATGACGCTGGCGGCGGCGTCGGGGCCCAGCTTGGACACCCAGAAGATGTCGCAGACCGCGAACAGCGATTCCCACAGCATCTCGGCCACCATCGGTATGGCCAGCAGCAGGATCGCGCGCCGGAGCGGCAAGGCCGTGTAGTCATGGCGGGCACCGCGCAGGGCCTCGAGGACGGTGCTGAACAGTCCCTGGCGGTCTTTCGGTTCCTGGTCGGTAGCCATGGTGGTCTGTTCGGATGTCATGTTGATTTCGCTCGTGGTCATCTCTGGTCGCGGTGGTGAAAAGCCGCCCTCCTACCACTACGTCGAACCACGGTCCGCAAATTCGACAAGGCCTGGAAAAAATTGTCGGGTGCGGTCGTCTCTCCGCATCTTTCCTAGGGATTTTGGTCCCTTGTCGGTCTCACGGAGCCGCGGACGGGTCAGCGTCCGGGGACCGTCGCGCCCTTTGCCAGCGCCACGCGACCGGCACCAGGCGCAAAGCCATCAAGACCAAGAAGGGCCACAGCACCGTGTTCATGCGCGCGTAGCCTCGCAACCTCTCGTGATCGACCCAGGCCAGGTGCAACACCGCCAGCGCCCCCGCCAGGTACACCAGGCGATGCAGGTTCTTCCAGCGCTTGCCTCCCAGCCACCGAACCATCCCATTCGTCGAGGTGATCGCCAGCGGCACCAGCAAGACCAGAGCGAGCCAGCCTGGAATGCGGGACGGGGAGCGGAGGGCGTCGAGCCAGACGTAGTTCCAGTTCAATTTCTGACCAACCACCACGTACATCGTTGCGTGCAAGAGGAACCAAAAGAACGTCAACAGGCCCAAGGTCCGCCTGAGCTCGCCTGGCCAACGAAATCCTGTGATCCGCTGCAGGGGTGTGCAGGCGAGCGTCGCGAACAGAAAGATGAACGACCATAGACCGGTCTGGAAGATTCCCAAGGTCCAGACGTCGTAGTCGTAGGCAACGATGAACTGAGGGTTGGTGCGCTCCATGTCGCGCCAGAGAGTCACGGCGGGAACGAGGGCCAGCACGCAGAGGGCGACCTTCAGAACCGTCATGGCGACCGTCCGCTTTCGCACCCCGCTACCCTCGCCTCCCGCGGGTGCCATGTCAAAGGCGCGACGGACCTCGCCTCCCCGACAGCTGCGGGCCAGCCGACGGGCTGCGCCAGGGCCGGCCGCTTGACGAGCCAGCCGCCCGTTCGGTATTGAACGAAAGTTAGTAGGAGGGCTTTCGATGTCAACCTCGGTTCAAACGACGCTCGAGTCACTTCGTGCTCGCTACCGGCCGTCGGTCGTCGACCGCGAGATCATCTATTACCTGTCCCTCGGCGACGGCGTGGACGACAAGTGGACGGTGACCCTCACCCCGACCGATTGCTCGATGACGCGCGGTCGAGTGGGCGACGCCCACTGCGTGCTCAAGATGCGGGCGGACCTCTTCGCGCGGCTGCTCGACGGCACGTTCAAACCTGGCGCGCTCGACCTCATGACCGGCAAGCTGAAGACCAGCGACGTCAACCTGCTGCTGCGACTGCGGGAAGCCTTCGGGATCTGATTGGCGGGGGCATTGCCCCGCATGTATGCTGCGCCGAGCTACATGCCGTCGGTACCCTCGCGTCGCGGCCGACCAGAACGGCGTGCGCCAGCCCCCAAGCCCGAGGCACCCGAGCGTCGCGTCCGGCTCGACCTGGACCGCAGGCGCACCCAGTTGCTGGAGCTGGGGATCGATCTCTTCACCCGGCACGCGTACGAGGACATTTCCATCGACGACCTGGCCGCCGAGGCCGGGATCTCGAAGGGGCTGCTCTATCACTACTTTCGAAGCAAACGTGAGTTCTACGTGGAGACGGTCAGGGCCGCTTCTCGCCGGCTGCAATTGCTCACCACGCCGGATCCCGCCCTGCCCCCAGCCGACCGGTTGCGCGCGGCCATCGACGCGCATTTGCGGTACATCCAGGAGCACGGCGCGGTCTACGTCGCCGTCTACCGCAGCGGCGTGGCGATCGCGCCCGAGGTGCGCGAGATCCTCGAGCAGCACCGCACGGTCATCATTCGCTACCTCCTGGACGCCATGGGAGTCCGGCAACCGAGGCCATTGCTGCAGGCGGCGTTGCGCGCCTGGATCGCAATGGTCGAGGGCGCCAGCCTGGAGTGGATCGCGCAGGCGTCGATCTCCCGTGACGAGCTACGCGAGCTGCTGGTGGCAGGTTACGCCGCGCTGCTGACCAAGACGATCGAGATGGATCCCAAGACTGTGGAGGCAGATCCGATCCGAGCGCGGCCCCGTCCGAGGTGACGCCCTGCGCGCCAGCTGCGCTGTTGACTATAGTTCAATACGCGTGCTAGAGGGATCGCTTTCGTGCGGAGGGCCCCATGCGAATCGTCCGCTCGTGGTCGAAACAGCGCCTGCATTCACCGACAGCACGGCGCATCTTCCTTCTGGGGACCTGGCTCGCCGCCGCCCAGGGCTGCGGCTCGAATGGCGATTCCGAGGTCAAACCGGACGCCGGGGCGGGGAGCGGGGGCGCCAGCGGATCGGGCGGAACCGGGGGGACGTCCTCGGGCTCGGGCGGCAACGGCTCGGGCGGCATGCCAGCGACTGGCGGCAGCAGCTCTGGCGGCTCCGCGGGAACCGGCGGCTCCGCCGGCACAGGCGGGATGACGGGGACCGGTGGTTCCGCCGGCACCAGCGGTGAGTGCCCGACCCACGCGATGTTCACCGAAGCGTCGCACGTGGTCCTGGATGTCGCCTGGCAGGCGGGTACGGCAACCATGGCGGGCAGCGGGAAGGTGCACCTTTGGACCAAGAGCGCGTTCAACGCTGCCGGCAACAAGCTGACGGGCATGGTCCAGGCGTGCGGGACGGTGTTGCCGCCCACGGGCCTCTCGGGGCTGGTCGGCGGCGGAATGATTCTGATCGAGATCCCGGACGCCGCGTGGGACGCGTCGGCGATGGCGCACTATGCGACCGAAGGGACGCAGACCGGCTGGAACGTGGGCAGCACCGTGACCTACGACAACGCCCTGCTGGTCGGGCTCGGCAGCACCAGCAGCCCCACCGCCGCCTGGCCGCCATCGTACACGGGCATCATGGGAGCGAACGATCCCGATGGCGACAGCATCCCGGGCCTGACGGCCGTTCCCCGCAACGGCGGCGGCTATGTCCTGCCGCCCACCTCCGCCATCGGAGCGGTGCTGGGCGGAGCGCGGGCGGACAAGGTTTTCCTGGTCACCCGCAACGTGGCATCAGCCATGCTGACCCGCACCTCGTGCGATGAAGCCTCCGGGATGGCGAATGTCACGCACTTCGACAACCATGTCATCGGCTGCCATGTCAGCGGCGGCGGCGACTGCGACGCCAGCCAGATCAAGTTCATCGACGACAACCGAACGGTCTACACGGTGTCGAGCGCGACCCTCAAGACCAAGATGGTCCCCGACAGCGCCACCTGTGCCGACGTGCGCGCTGCCCTGCCCATGTGAGCGAAAGGCGGTGCGATTGCGCTCACCGAACCGGGCGGGGTGCGCGGCGGCCATCCTGGCCGGCGTTGTTTGCCCGTTGCTCCCCGCCAGGCCCGTGCCCGCCTCGGGGCTCACCGCCTCCGAGTTCGGCGGCGAGCACGGCAACGTCCTCACCACCGATCCCACCGCGCTCTACTTCAATCCCGCCGGCATTGCCCTTGGCGCGGGAACGCGCGTCTACGTCAGCGGCGTGCTCGCCCTGCGTCGCGGGAGCTGGACGCACACGCGGGCCGCGTCGGAGGTGGCCGACCCGCCCGGCGCCGAGGGCGCCGACACGGGCGAAGCCCGCTTCTCGAACGTCCTGGCCGCCCCGGCCCTGCTGGCAACCACGTCGTTGCGACGATTCGCCATCGGCGCCGGCTTCTATGTCCCCTTCGGGGGAAATATCGGTTGGGAGCGCAATCCCCGCTTCGCGAACAGCGCCGACTTCGCGCAGGCGGCCGACGGTATCCAACGCTGGCACATCATCCAGGGCGCCCTGCGGGCGCTCTATTTCACCCTGGGAGCGGGGCTGAAGCTCGGCCCCGTCGCGCTCGGCTTCACCGGAAACCTGGTCCGTTCCTCGGTCGATTTCCGTCAGGCCAGGAGCTTCTCCGCCATGCCCGTCGATCCCTTGAACGAGGGCCGCAGCGCGATCGGTGTGGCGGGCTGGCAAGCCAGCGTCGGCGTCGGCCTGATGGTCGAGGCGCTCCCCGAACGGTTGTGGCTGGGCGCCTCGTACCAGGCGCAGCCCGGCTTCGGCCCCATCGCCCTCGACGGGACGCTGACCATCAGCGACAGCACGGGCAGCTCCGCATCGCGCGCGATCACCTACACCTCGGCGTGGCCCGAGGTCCTGCGGGCAGGCGTCCGTTTTCGTCCCGCGCGCGTTTTCGAGCTGCGCGTCTACGGGGACCTCAGCCGTTGGAGCCGGATGCAAAGCCAGTGCGTCTCGCTGGAGGGGCAGCCCTGCGCCGTCTTCCCCGACGGAACTGATGCCACGCCGGGCGCCTCCACGGTGCAGAACCTTCGCCGACGGTGGCGAGACTCCTACGGCGTCAATGTGGCGGCAAGCACCTGGGCGCGCCCGGAGCTCGAGCTGTTCGCCGGCGCCGGGTACGCGACGGCGGCCACGCCGGACGCGACCCTGGATGCCATGCTGCCCGACGCCGACAACCTGCGACTGACGGTGGGGACCCGGGTCGCCGTCGGCCCCGGCTGGCACCTCACCGCGGGACTGACCGATGTGCACTTCGTCGCGCGCGACAACACGGGGCGCAGCACGCTCGCCGATCCGCAGCTTCCCACCCGGCGCGCCGACGGCGGCGGCCTGTACAGACTCTGGCTCGGGATCTTTCAGCTCGCGCTGGAAGTCTCGCTGTGAAGAGGATGACGACGAGCGCGCCGGTCTCCCTGCTCGATCTCCTCGACGCGAGCGTCAGCCTCCACGGGCCCCGCCCCTTGTTTCTGGCCAAGCGCGAGCAGGGGTGGGTCCCCACCAGCTACGCCGAATTCGGCCGGCTGGTGGCGGCGGTGCGCAGCGGCCTGGCCGACCTTGGCGTCATGCCGGGGGATCGGGTGGGTATCATCTCCGCGAACTGCGTCGAATGGGCCGCCGTCGCTTATGCCAGCTACGGCCTCGTCGCCGCGGTCGTGCCCATGTATGAATCGCAGCGGGCGACCGAGTGGGCGTTCGTCATTCGCGATGCCGGCATTCGCGTGCTGTTCGTCGCCGATGCGGCGGTTCAGGCCCGGCTGGCCAGCGTCGCGGCGACCATCCCCGCGTGGCCCCAGGTCTGCGTCTTTCGCGCGCCCCCCACCGGCGCGGCCGTCACCTTCGCGCAGCTGGCACAGCGGCAGGGCCCGCCACCGTCGGCGCGTCCCGGGCCCGACGACGTGGCGGCGATCATGTACACCTCGGGAACCACCGGCGACCCCAAGGGTGTGGTGCTGACGCACGGCAATCTGGTCTCGAACATCACCGCGATCTTGAGTCAGGTCCCCGTGTCACCCGATCACCGCACGCTGGCGTTTCTTCCCTGGGCGCACGCCTTCGGCCAGACGCTGGAGTTGCACGGCGTGATTGCCGCGGGCGCGTCGATGGCGATCGCGGAGAGCGTCGACAGGATCGTCGCCAACCTGGGGGAGGTACGCCCGACCGTGCTGGTGGCGGTGCCGCGGGTGTTTCTGCGCGTCCACGCCACTGTCGCCAGCCTCCTGGCGGCCAAGCCGCGCCCGATCCGATGGTTGGCGAACCACGGCCTCGCCTTGGCAAGGCGCCGCTCGGCGGGCCGTGGGCACCTCGCCTTGCATCAGAGCTTCCTCTGGTGGCTCGCCGATCGCCTGGTGTTCGCGCGCGTCCGGGCGCGCGTGGGGGGACGGCTCGAGTTCGCCATCTCAGGGGCGGCGGCGCTTCCGAAAGAGGTCGCCGAGGTGGTCGACGGGCTCGGCATCCAGGTCTACGAGGGCTATGGCCTCACCGAGGCCAGCCCGATCGTGACGGCCAATGTGCCTGGGCATCGCAAACTGGGCAGCGTCGGGCGTCCGCTCCCGGGGGTTCGCGTGGTGATCGACAGGGCCGCGGCCGGCGTTGGATCGGGCGGCGAGCGTTCCGAAGGCGAAATCGTGGTCTACGGTCCCAACGTCATGCGCGGCTATCACGGACGCGCGGACGAGAGCCAGGCCGCCTTCACGGGCGACGGCGGGCTGCGTACCGGCGATCTTGGCTATCTCGACGAGGATGGCTATCTCTTCATCACCGGCCGCATCAAGGAGCAATACAAGCTGGCGAATGGGAAGTACGTCAGCCCGGCGCCGCTCGAGGACAGGCTGAAGCTATCGCCGTTGATCGCGGAGGTGATGATCCACGGCGAGGGCCACCTGCACAACGTGGCCCTCGTCGTTCCCGACCTGACGAAATTGTGCGCTGTCGTTGGCGCCGCCCCCGACGAGATCGCCGGGCCCGCGGCGGTCGAGCAGTTCCTACGTACCCCGCGGGTGATCGAAGCGATGACCCGCGCGATCGAGGCCGGCTCGCATGACTTCCGCGGCTACGAGCGCATCCAGAGTTTCCTGCTGTTGCCCACCGGGTTCACCTCGGAAGACGGCACGCTGACGCCGTCGCTGAAGCTGAAACGGCAGGTGATCGTGGCCCGGTGGAGGGCGGAGATAGACCGGCTCCATGCGTCCGGCCCTACCTCGGCGGCCGAGGCAGACGCGCTCAGGTGACTGCGCCGACACCGGCATCGGGGGCCGCGGATGGCTGCGACACGGCCAGGCGGGCGCGGTGTGCGGCCACGCGGGGGTCCATCACCCGGCGCCACAGCGGCGGCACCATGGCCAGCAACGCCATCCCTGCGTAGCCCGTCGGCAGCTGCGGGCTCTCCGGGTGGTGGCGCAGGCGGAAGTAGGGCCGCGTGGGCCACACGTGGTGATCGGAGTGCCGCTGCAAATTGAAAAGCAAGGCGTTCGTCAACCGATTCGCCGCATTCCAGGAGTGCAAGGGCGTCACCCGCTCGTACACGCCGGCACGGACGAGGCGGCGCTCGAGGCCGTAGTGCTCGATGTAGTTGATGGTCTCGAGGAACCCCACCGCCACCACGCTCTGGAGCACAAAGAAGAGCAGGCCGCGCGTCCCGAAGACCGCTGCGAACCCTGCGCCCACCACGCAGGAGGCGACCACGCCCCACAGCACCCGGTTCGCGAGCGGCGAGCCCACACCACGCCGTCCGTTGCGCGCCGCTTCGATGCGCCAGGCGCTGACGAAACCGCGGCCGATCGCCCGCACCATGAAAGCGGACAGCGTCTCCCCGAGCCGGGCCGTGGCCGGATCGTCGACGGTCGCCACCCGACGATGATGACCCGCGACGTGCTCGATCGCCCAATGCAGATAGGAGACGAAGCCCAGCAAGACGCCCCCGAGCAGGCGATCGACGCGACTCGCCCGGTGAATCAGTTCGTGCGCGACGGTGATTCCCGTGACGCCGCCCGAAAATCCGACCGCCACACCAATCCCGAGCGCCTCCAACCCGGACCTCTCCGGCCGCGTCACGTACCACGCGCCCCAGATCAGCAATGCCGCCTCGACGGGAACCGCCAGCCAGGCGGCCAGGCGGTAGGCCGCCGCCGCCATCCGTCCCGGCGGGGCTTCCGAAGGATTCCGCGTATCGACGCCCATCAAGACATCGAAGGTGGGTACGGCGACGAACGTCATCACCAGCGGCGAGACCAGCGTGTACCAGCCGCCACGCAGGCAGAACCAGAGCGCGATCGCCGTGGTCAGATAGATTGAAAAGAAGGCCAACGGGCGCGCACCGTCCGCGGCGTGGACCTTGTCGAGAGGTTGTTCCAAGGCGCTCCCCTCCTTCCGCCGGATCAGATACCATTACTTGAATCTGAGTCAATAGCGACCGCGAAGGCGGCCGGTTACGGCGGGCATCGGCGCCAGGATCAAGGGCTCGGTTCCGACGGACGGTATTGCCCAGTCTTTGTCGGCCCTCCGGGCGCGCCGGATCTCCATGCCCAGCGCAATATGTCAGTCCCCGTAACCGCGGCCAGCCACGTATTGACTGTTGTTCAATACTGACGTATGCCTCGGGCTTCGGGTTCCGATCCCCAGCGTGGCGGCCATGGCGAACTTCTTCGATGACAACCCCGACCTGCAGTTCTACCTGGGTCCGGGCGTCGACTGGGACACGCTGGCGTGGGTCACAGAATTCGGTTTTCGCCACCCGGAAGGCTTTCGCGACGCCGAGCAGGCGAAGACCTTCTACCGCGAGGTCGCGACCACCGTCGGCGCGTTCGCGGCCGACGAGGTGGCGCCCTTCAGCGCGGAGATCGATCGGCAAGGGGTGCGTTTCGCAAACGGCGAGGTGACCTTTCCCCCCCGCCTGGCGGGGATCTTCGGCAAGATGGCCGAGCTCGATCTGTTTGGACTGACCTTGCCTCGCGAGGTCGGCGGCACCAACGCGCCGTTGCTGCTCTACTTCGTGAACGGCGAGTTGCTGGCGCGCGGCGACGTCTCCGTGATGGCCCACCACGGCTTCCACGGCGGCATCGCCATGGCCATGCTGGCGCTTTCCATGATGGAAGGTTCGACCGAGATCGATCCCGCCACCGGACGCGTGCTGGGCACCCGCTGGGCGGAGGAGATTCGCGACATCGGCAGCGGCCGCGCCTGGGGCAGCATGGACATCACCGAGCCCGACGCGGGCAGTGACATGGCGGCGCTGCGGACGGTGGGAACGCAAGATGCCGAGGGACGCTGGCGGATCCGGGGACAGAAGATCTTCATCACCTCGGGACACGGCAAATACCACTTCGTCATTGGCCGCGCCGGCGCTTCCGGGTCGGCCGAGGGCGGCGGGCTCAAGGATCTGTCCCTGTTCCTCGTGCGCGCCTATGAAGACGGCGCCGACGGCAGCCGGCGCCGTTTCGCCTCCCTGGATCGCGTCGAGGAGAAGCTGGGGCATCACGGTTCGGCGACGGCCGCGCTGACCTTCGACGACACGCCCGCCGAGCTGGTGGGCAAGCCGGGCGACGGGTTCCGCCTGATGCTGGAGCTCATGAACCATGCCCGGTTGGGCGTGGGATTCGAGGCCATCGGTCTTTGCGAATCGGCGCTGCGCCTGGCCCGCGCCTACGCCGCCGAGCGGCGGTCCATGGGCAAGACCATCGACCGCCACGAGATCATCGCCGACTACCTGGACCAGATGGAGATCGACATCGTCGGCTTGCGCGCGCTGGCCATGCACGCCGCCTTCCACGAGGAGGTGGGACACAAGCTGGACTTGTACGGCAGCAAGCTGCCCCCGCGCGTGTTCAGCAATGGCCACGCCAATGGCGCGCGCAATGGACACGGTGCCCGGGGGGCGAGCCCGGCGCAGGCGGCGCACCATCATCGCGCGGAGGCCCGTCGTGCCTTGCCGCTCCTCAAGTACCTGGCCGCCGAGAAGGCGGTGGAGATCTCGCGCCTGTGTTTGCAGATCCACGGCGGCAATGGATACATGCGCGAATACGGCGCGGAAAAGCTGCTGCGCGACGCGCTGGTGCTGCCGATCTACGAAGGAACCAGCCAGATCCAGGCTCTCATGGCCACCAAGGACACGCTGGGCGGCATCATCAAGCAGCCGCAGGCATTCCTGAAACGCCTGGCCCAGACGCGCTGGCAGTCGATGACCGCGCGCGATCCGCGGGAGCGTCAGGTGGCCGAGCTCGCCTACCTGGCCATGTCCGCCCAGCAGCACATCATCCGCAACCTCCTCGGCGCCAAGGTGAAGGCGGTGCGGGGCAAGCCGCTCGCCTCGTGGCGCAGCGAAATCTTCGGGCGCTGGAATCCGCGGGAAGACTTCTCGTACGCGTTGCTGCACGCCGAGCGGCTCACCCGTTTGCTCGCCGACGTCGAGATCTCGCGCGTCCTGCTGGCCCAGAGCCAGCGCCATCCGGAACGGGCTCCCCTGCTCGACCGTTACCTGGCGCGCGCCGAGCCGCGCGTGCGCTACGTGTGTGACGAGATCAAACGAACCGGCGGTCCGCTCCTCGGACGTTTGCTGGGCAGCCTGCCCGCCAATCGTCCGCACGCGTGATGAGCGCCGACCTGAATCTCCTCTGGGCGGCCAGGCATCTGCCGGGGCAGCGTCGGGTCATCGCGGCGGTGCTCGACACCGCTACCCGCAGCCTCTGGCGCAGCCGCCCTGGTGGAACGGCTCGTACGGGGCGCACGGCTCTTGCGTCGCCGTCCCTTCCCGGACCGGAGCTCACGGAACAGGTGACGGCCCCCTCGGCGGCGCTGGTCCGCGACTACCTCGGCCATCTCGGTGGCGGCACGGAGGCTTACCGCCGCCCCCCCACCGTCCCCCCGCACCTGTTTCCCCAGTGGACGTTCCCCATCGGCGCGCGCGTCCTGCACGCGCTCCCCTATCCGCTGACCCGCATCTTGAACGCCGGTTGCCGGTTGGAAGTGAACGCCCCCGTGCCTGCCTCGGCGCCGCTCGCGATTCGCGCGCAGCTGCTCGACGTCCAGGACGACGGTCGCCGCGCCCTGCTGCACCAGCGCATCGTCACCGGCACGCCGACCGATCCCCGGGCCGTGGTGGCCGACCTCTACGCGGTGGCCCCGCTGGCGCCGCCGACCCGAGGCAGCCGAGCAAGCGCGCACGACGATGACCGCCAGGTCGCGGCCACCGTCCCGCCGCGGGCCCGCGAGCTGGCACGCTTTCAGTTCGAACGGCGGGCCGGACTGGCCTTCGGGCTGCTGACCGGAGATCTGAACCCGGTGCACTGGGCCGGCCCCTATGCGCGCGCCGCTGGCTTCGCCACGCCGATTCTGCACGGCTTCGCCATGATGGCTCACGCCTACGAGGGTCTGGCGCGCGCGCTGTTCGCGGGAGCCCGCGACGCGATCCGCGTGCTGGACGTTCGCTTCAAGCGCCCGCTGGTGCTGGGTCGCGGCCGGGAGGTGGGGCTCTATCAGGATGACACCGACGCGCGAACCTTCTATCTCGCCGACGCCCCCGGGGTCCGCCCGTACCTGATCGGGCAATTCACCCGCAACGAAGGGGACCACCATGCGTGATCTGCTGCTCGAGCTCGGACGCCGGCCCGCCGTTCGCCGGTTCGTTGGCAGCCTGGGACTACCGCTTCCCCTGCCGCAAGCGCTGGTCCGCGGCCATGGCCCCTGGCAAGCGCGGCCGCTGGCCGATTTCCAGGTGGTGGTGGGCGCGATGCCCAGGGGCCGGCTGGGTCCGGTGATGGCCAGAACGCTGACGGCGGCTGGCGCCCTTCCGGTGGTCGCCGGCGGCGACGCCGAAGTGTTTCGCGAGCTCGGCCAGGCCCACGGGCGTCCCGCCACCACGATCGACGTGGCCGCCCTGCCCGATGGGTTCCGCGCGCACGCGCTGATCTTCGATGCCACCGGCCTGGACGGGCCGGCTGACCTGCGCGCCCTCTACGACTTCTTCCATCCGCTGGTGCCTGTGCTGCGTCCGTGCGGGCGGGCGGTGGTCCTCGGCCGCGGCCTCACCGGCACGCCCCCGTCGCCCCATCTCGCGGCGGCGCGGGGCGCCCTCGACGGGTTCGTGCGCAGCCTGGCCAAGGAGCTCGGGCGGCGCGGCTCGACGGCCCACCTGGTGCTGGTCGGGCCCGAGGCCGAGCCACGCGTGGAAGGCGTGCTGCGCTTCCTGCTGTCGCCCCGTTCTGCCTTCGTCACGGGTCAGCCCCTCTCCCTCACCACCGAGGTCGCGGCGACGGCCGAGCCGCCTTGGGTCCGCCCGCTCGACGGCAAGGTGGCCCTGGTGACCGGGGCCGCGCGCGGCATCGGCAAGACCATCGCCGAGCGGCTGGCGGAGGAAGGCGCGCACGTCGTCTGCCTGGATCGCCCGGCCGACGACGCTGCGGCCGGCCAGGTGGCCCGCAGCATCGGCGGTTCGGTCCTGGCGATCGACGTCGGCAGCGGCGCCGCGCCGGCTGCGGTTGCCGCCCACCTCGGCGCGCAGCACGGCGGCGTCGACGTGGTGGTCCATAACGCCGGCATCACGCGGGACAAGATACTGGCCCGCATGACGCCCGAGATGTGGGACGCGACGCTGGCCATCAACCTGGGGGCGCCGCTGGGCATCGACAGCGCCCTGCTCGAAGCGGGGCTGGTCCGCCAGGGCGGCCGGATCGTCTGTCTCTCGTCGGTGACGGGACTGGCCGGCAACGCGGGGCAAACCAACTACGCCGCGTCCAAGGCGGGCATCGCCGCCTATGTGCGGGCGCGCGCCGCGGAGCTCGCGCCCCGGGGTATCGCGGTCAACGCCGTCGCGCCCGGCCTCATCGAGACGCGGATGACGGCCGCCATGCCCGCGTTGGTGCGGGAAGCCGGCCGGCGTCTGTCGGCGCTGGGACAAGGGGGCCTTCCCATCGACGTCGCCGAGGTGGTCACCTTTCTGAGCACGCCCGGGGCCGCCGGCCTGACGGGCGCCGTGCTGCGCGTGTGCGGCGGCGCGCTCATCGGCGCCTGAGCGATGCCGCGGATCGTACGAAGCGACAAGGAGGCAAGGACCGAATGAAAATCACAAAGCCCGCAAAGGGCCGCCGCGCCATGGTGGTGGGAGGGGCCCGCACGCCGTTCGTCAAGGCGTTCGCCGAGTTCCAGTCGCTCGACACCATCGCGCTGGGCGCCACCGCCCTGCGCGGCCTGCTCGAACGGCATCCGGTCGCGCGTCGGGAAATCGACGCCGTGGTGTGGGGGGGCGTCATCCTTCCCTCGGTGTGGCCCAACATCGGCCGGGAGATCGCGCTCGAGATCGGTCTCGATCCGGCCATCCCGGCGGTGACCGTCACCCGGGCCTGCGCCTCCAGCTTGCAAGCCGTCACCACCGCCGCCGCGATGATCGAGCGCGGCGAGGCGGACGTGGTGATCGCAGGCGGCTCCGACTCCACCAGCAACGCCGAGGTCAAGCTGCCGCAGAAGCTGGTCCACGCGCTGGCCCCCCTGATGTTCGGCAAGCGCACCGCGGCCGACATCCTGGGCGCGCTCAGCCATCTGAAACCGCTCGGGGAGTTGTTGCCGCGCGCGCCGAAGGTTGCCGAGAGGACCACCGGGCAGCTGATGGGCGAGGCGGCGGAGCAGATGGCCCGCCGCCACGAGATCTCGCGCGCGGAGCAGGACGGGTTCGCGCTGCAATCGCATCAGCGGGCCGCGGCGGCCATCGCCTCGGGCCGTCTGGCGCGCGAGCTCGTCCCGGTTGCGGCCAACGGGGCCGGGGGCGCCGCCCAGACCTGGGTCCACACCGACACCATCGTCCGCGCCGACAGCAACCTGGAAAAGCTCGGCCGGTTGAAACCGTCCTTCGCCCGCGATGGCGCCGGCACGGTCACGGCCGGCAACTCGAGCCCACTCACCGACGGGGCGGCTGCGGTCCTGATGATGAGCGCGGACAAGGCGGCGGCGCTCGGCATCACCGCGCTGGCCCGCGTGACCGCATGGTCCTACGTCGGGGTCGATCCCGCCGATCAGCTGCTCATCGGGCCGGCGCTGGCCATCCCCAGGCTGCTGGAGGAGACCGGACGCGAGCTGGCTGACATCGACTACGTCGACATGCACGAGGCGTTCGCCGCGCAGGTGCTGGCGGTGCTGAAGGCGCTGGCCAGCGCCAGCTTCGCGCGTGAGCGTCTGGGCCGCGCGCGCGCGGTCGGTACCGTCGATCCCGCGCGTCTCAATGTTCGGGGCGGCTCGCTCGCGTTTGGGCACCCTTTCGGTGCCACCGGCGCGCGCATGGTTACCACCATGGCCCACGAGCTCCACGAGACGGGCAAGGCCAGCGCGCTGCTCGGCATCTGCGCGCAAGGCGGCCTCGGGGCAGCGGCCCTGCTCGAGAACGCTTCCTCGACCTGACGGGTGACTCCGTTGGATGTTCGCACCGAGGTCAAGCGTCTGACCGCCCGTGGGCCAGAAGAAATCGCGATCTTTTTTCGTAACCGATCCTTGTCCTCCCCCGTAGGGCCGGCGAGGCGGCAGGTCCGCGCTCGAGCCAAGGACCGTTTACAGGAGGACGCGATGACACGAATTTCGGGAACGATGCAGAATTGGGGACGGATCGCCCGCGCATTGCTGGCCCTGACGGCGGTCAGCACCGCCGCGTGCGGCAGCTCGACGACGGCCAACGGCCCCACGGGTAGCGGCGGCGCCGCGGGCGCGGGCGGCCCGGGTGGCGCTGCGGGCGGCACGGGCGCGGCTGGGCTTCCGCCGATGGGAGCGGCCGCTGTCGAGGCATGGCTGCAGACGGGTCAGTACAAGAACTGGCACTGCGAGCCGGCGGTTCATGCCGCCCGCTCGCCGTCGCCGCACGGATTCAACCGCATCTGCTCCAACGACGTCATCGCGGCGCACGCGACGGAGACGGCCGCGTGGCTGGAGGGCGCGGCCGCCGTCAAGGAGCTCTACGCTGCGGCCGGCGATACCAGTCCGATCGGATACGCGGTCTACGCGAAGCTCAGCAACGACAGCGCGGCCGGCGCGAACTGGTACTGGTACGAACGTGTGCCCCTCGACAGCGAGGCGCCGCACGATGCCGCCGGCGTGGTTGCCGACGGAATGGGATCGACCGGGCCCGCCATGAAGATCTGCGTGGGCTGTCATGGGGCCGCAGGTGCCGACGCCCCCCATACACCCAGCGTCGGCGGCCGCGATCAGGTCTATACGCCGGTGAAATAAGGTCCCAAGACCTCAGGGTGGGAAGCGCTGCTCTGCTGCGCGGTAACGATCGACGTGACCGAACTTGTTCGATACCTCTCCGGACGCGAACTCGCCGGCGAAGCGGCGGCGGTACTCGGCGAAGGCCTCGCGGTGGTACTCGAGGAACGCGATGTCGCGGATGGCCATGGGCCTTATTGCCGCGATGGGGTACGGCGATTGATACAGCTTGAAAGCCGGGTTGTACAACGCCCCCTTCTCGTAGCCCGGGTAAAAGACGGCCAGCATCATGCCCCGACTCATGAGCGCGCCCTTCGCCCTCTCGTGGGCCTCGGCCATCTTCGGAAAGTGAACGGGCTCGAGCCGCGGAAACAGGACGCAGATTGCTGTGACGTCGGCGTCCTCGTCCCGTGGATCGAGTTGGTGCTCGAGCGCGACGCCCTCGAACAAGAGGATGTCGCCGATAGTCCTGGCGCTGATCGTGGTGACACCGTCGTAGCAGCGGTAGCTCACCTTTTCCTTCCGCATGGCCGCCTTGATGTACGGGCAGATCTCGCCGTTGCGTCCCAGCTCGAGGTGCGCCTGCCCGAGGTAGTCCTCCATCCAGCGGGCACACTCCCAGACGGCCTTGGCGGCGTCGGCGGTCACGACCGTGCGTCGAAACGACGGCACGAGAACAGACCGGCCCATTTGCACGCCTGCCTTCACGACTGTGGTCGCGCGCTGGCGCAGTTTCTGCCATCCCGGCGTCATTGAAACGCCCGCCGGGAAGCGCGGCACCCGTCGAGGCGCGCCTTCAGCAATGCAGCCAGCTGGGTCAGGGCAGGGAAATCCATGATGCCATGGTGCGTGCTGTTCACGATGTCGACCGTCACCTCACGCGCGTATCGACCCCAGCCGTTCCGCACGTCGGAGAAGTCGGCCTTGAAGTCTTCCTGGGGCTGAATCTGTGCGCGAAACAGGGTGACCGCGCCCGGATAGTAAGCGACGGGCCTGCTCCTGGCTGCGCGTTGGTTCGCCGCGATGACGTCGCGCACGTAGCGCTCCATCGTTCCCCGGGTCGGATCCAGGTTGTCGCGGTAGTCGTCGCCGCCATCTTGGTTTGGACCGTGCCTGCCATGACGGTTCCCGCTCAGCCAATCCCGCACGGCCGCCAGCGGGCGTTCGGGCACCAGCCATGGCCAGCGCCGGCGAGGCCCTTCCAGCCGGCTCCACAGGCGGTGGTGGAGCGCCACCACCGGGAACCCGGGCGCGTAGCTGTCGAACATGGCGATCATCGCGATCTGTTCTCCTTCCTGGCGGAGTTGCTGCGCCACCTCGAAGGCCAGGCGCCCCCCAAACGAAGGACCGCCCAGAAAATACGGCCCATGGCGCTGATGCTGGCGGACCAGCGAGGTGTACAGCGCCGCCAGCTCGGCCATGGAGTCGATCGGGGGCTGCACACCGTCGAGCCCGCGGGCCTGCACGCCGAAGACCGGCTGGTCGGAGCCAAGCTGAGCGGCCAGACGGCGGATGAACAGCACATGCCCTCCGATAGGGTGGAACATCCACAGGGGTGGCTGCGCGCCCGCGGGATTGACCTCGACCACCAGCGGCTCCTCGAGGTGCCCCGACTGGGACAGCAGGGCGGCCGCCAACGCCGCGGGCGTGGGGTTCCGCATCAGCAACTCGACCGCGATAGGCGTGCCCAGCGCGCCGCCAAGGCGGGACAGCGCGGCCACGGCCCGGATCGAATCCCCACCGAGATCGAAGAAGTCGTCGGCGACGCCGACGGCGGGCACCGCCAGGATCTCCCGCCAGACCCTGATGATCAGGTCCTCGGTCTGGGTGCGTGCCTCGATCGCCGGCGCCCGGCTGGTCGGCAGCCCCGGCAACGAGCACTGCGCCAGCGCCGTATCGTCCACCTTGCCGTTGGGAGACAGCGGCAGCGCCGGCAGAATAATCACCTGATCGGGAACGGCGGCGGCGTGCATCCGCGCCGCCAGCGCGGTGCGAATCGCCGCCTCCGACGTCCGTGACCGGTCGGCGACGACGAATGCGAACAGCCGAGGCCAGGCGTCATCGCCGCGGACAACGGCGCGCGCGCGCTCGACGCCGGCGACCGCGCGCAGCGCTTCCTCGACTTCGTCGAGCGCCACGCGGAAGCCACGCAGCTTCCGCTCGCGATCGTGCCGGCCCAGGTAGTGGATGCGACCCCAGGCATCGCGGCGGGCGCGATCGCCACTGCGAAAGCCGGCCGGTCCGCCGATCGGTGTTACGCCCTCCGCAGTGAGAATGCCCTTGGCGACATGGTCGCCGTACACCACGATCTCGCCCAGTTCACCGGTCGCGGACGAAATGCCCGCTGGCGTCTCGACGTCGATGCGCGCCCCCGGAACGGGAAGGCCCAGGGGAATGCCGGCCAGACGCGCTCCCCGTTCGAGCTCATGAAACAGAATGACCTGGGGCGTCTCGGTCAGGCCATAGCAATTCACCAGCCGCGCGTTCGGGGCCGCGTCGAACAAGCGTTGCGCTTGGTCAGGCGACAGCCGGTCGCCGCCGCAGAAGATCAGGCGCACCGCGGGCAGCTTCTCGGCGGCGGCAATCAGGTTCGCGGCCAGCGGCGGGGTGATGTGCAAGACGGTGATCCGATGGCGGTTGAGGAACGCCGCCAGCAGCCGGGGATCGTCCCGGGTGGCCTGAGGGGGAATGTGCAGCGCGGCGCCGCAGGACAGGGGCGCGAAGAGATCGCGCAGCATCGGATCGTGACCGAGGCCGGCCAGCAAGGCGAAGCGGTCCTGGTCTCCCAGTTCGAAGCGGCGCGCCTGCCAGCCGAGGAACCTGACGACCGGGGTGTGCGTGCCCAGGATGCCCTTCTTGCGGCTGCTGGTTCCCGAGGTGAAAAGGGCATAGGCGTCGCCGCCGTCCGACAGGCGCTGCAGGGGCCGCGGCGATTGCCGCCCCGCCACGAACGTCGATGTCCCCGACGGGATGCGAGCCGTCGCGACACTGTCGAGCCGGCCCTGCGGATCGATGATCAGATCGGGCCGGAAGGCGTCGAGAACCGCCTGCCGCACGGCCGCCGGTGCGCCGAGATCGATGACGGTGAACACGCAGCCCGCGTCGAGGGCCCCGATCACGCAGGCCACCAGCCAGGCGTCACGCGAGCCCACAATGGCAACGCGGCTTCCCACGCCCAGGCCCGCCTCCTCCAGGAACCGGGCGACCTGCCCCGCGCGATCCGCCAGCTCGCGGTATGTCAGGCCACCGCTTTCGTCAGTCACCGCCAGATCCGTCGAGCGCCGGCGGGCCATCTCCGCGAACGCTGCGTGGATCGTCGCCCTCTCGTCGAAGTCCGCAGGAGGCTCTGGCTCGGGGGCCGCGGCGGGAGGCAGCTCCAGACGAATCATGTCGAGCGCGATCTCCGGCGTCCGCGTCACCTGCTCGAGGACCGTCTCGATCTGCCCGGCCAGGCAGCGCATCGTCCTCTGGTCATACCGATCGGGCGGATAGACCAGCTCGAGATCCATGCGTTGGCCCCAGTCATGAAGATAGATCGTCAGGTCGAACTTGGGGATGGGCCGCCGTGCGAACTGGGGTTCGACCCGAAGCTCGCCCGCGCTCAGGTGGTCCTGGCCGCGATCCAGGTAGTTGAAGAAGATGCGGAAGAGAGGCGCGGCGGCCTCGTCCCGCGCGCGTCCCCGTCCGGTGTGAAGCCAGGCGATGGGCAGCTCGGCGTGCCGCATGGACTCGAGCACGGAGGCACGGACGGCCGCCAGCAGCGCGGAAAAGGGCTGTTGACCGCTGCCGAGATCGAGCTTGATCGCGACCGAGTTCACCATGCAGCCGATTGTCGTATCGAAGGGCCCCAGGCCCCGCAACGACACCGGGCTGCCCAGCACCAGTTGCCGGTCGGGAAGCCAGCGGCCGAGAGTCACCCCCACGGCGCCGAGTGCGGTCACGAACGGTGTCACCCGCTGCCCGCGCGCGCAGGCGTGAACTCGCCCGGCCAGCGCGGGCGACAGCGGCTGGACCAGGCTGGTGGGCGCGGCGACGCGAGGGCTTTCGATGCCCGGGCCGGCAAGGTAGTCGGGGGGAAGGGCCGGCGCGCGGGTACCGCGCAGATGGTCCCGCCAGAACGCGTGAAGGCGATCCAGCCGCTCGCCGGCCAGGCGCGCCCGCGTGGCCGTCACGAACGCGCCATAAGGGGCCTTGCCCGGCGCGGCAGCTCCGGGATCACGGTACCGCGCCAGCAACTCGGAGACGATGACGCCCACCGAAGCGCCGTCGACGAGGATGTGGTGCGCCGCCAGCGTCAGGGTGTGCTGGGTCTCGCTCACACGCACCAGCTGGAACCGCGTCAGCGCCGGTCCACCGATGGCGATGGGGGCCCCCTCGAACGCCTCCACCAGACGGCCGGCCTCCTCGCCGGGCCCCGGCTCCCGCTCCTGCCAACGGAACCACGTCTCCTCGTCTTCGACCGGCGCGACGATCAGGATTGGCTGATCCGCGCGCGCCTCGACGCGCGCCCGCAGCAACTCATTGGCGCGCATCACGTCCAGCGCCGCCGCCCGCAGACGCGCGCGATCGAGGAGACCGTCGATTTTCAGGGTGGCCGTAACAACGTACGCGGCGGACTCCGGTTCGATCTGCGCCAGGTAGTAGAACGTCTCCTGGATGGGCGCCAACGGCAGGGTCGCCTGCGCCCGAGGGACGTCATCGGCCGGGACAACGGGCATCAGGGCCTGGGTGAGCTCGCCCAGACGGCTCCTGGCGAAGAACACCTCCTCGGGAGCGGTGCGGGCCAGCTCTCGGGCCAGCGCCCCGCGAACGGCGGTCACCAACAACGAGTGCCCGCCCAGCCCGAAGAAATCGGCGTCCCGTCCGATCGACGCCAGCGGCACGCCGAGGACGCGGGCCCAGATCTCCGCTACCTGCCGTTCAGCGGTCGTCAGCACCATGGCCGCGGCTGGTCCGGGCGTCTCGGGGTGGAGCGGCAAGGTGGACAGCGCGCGCCTATCGATCTTGCCGTTGGCCAGCGCCGGCATTGCGTCCAGCCGCGAGAAGACCGACGGCATCATGTACGAGGGGAGCTGATCGGCGAGGCGCTGGCGCGCATCGGAGAGCGGCGCGCCGTTGTCGGTCACATAGAAGGCGACCAGGCGTGGCGCGTTCTGATGGCCTTCCTTGCGCTCCGTGCCTTGCGTGCCTTCGTGCAGGACGGCGACGGCCCCCAGCACACCCGGCAAGGTGCAGATCGCTCTCTCGATCTCGGCGGGCTCGATGCGGTTTCCCCGCAGCTTGATCTGATCGTCGATGCGCCCCAGGAACTCCAGCTCGCCGCGCTGATTCCAGCGCACGCGATCGCCCGTGCGATAGAGCCGCATCCCCTCCTCGACCGCGGGCAAGGTCACGAACCGTTCCGCGGTCAGCGCGTCCCGACGCCAGTAGCCGCGCGCGACCCCCGGGCCACCGATGTAGAGTTCACCTTCTTCGAGAGGACCACCCACCGCCCCTTCGGTGCCTACGACGTGGCAGCGCACGTCGCCCACGGGCTTGCCGATCGGGATGGGGGCCGGCGGAAACTCGGGGACCCGATAAGCCGTGCTGAAGACCGAACACTCCGTCGGTCCGTACTCATTGAAGAGTGCGGTCCCGCCCAGCTGCGAAAAGTGCAGCGCCGCCAGCTCGGGTGTCATGACCTCCCCGCCCAGGATGGCCGTGCGAAGGGAGACCAAGCGACCGGGATCGGTCGTCCGCAACAGCGCCTGGTACATCGAGGGAACGGCGCTGATGGTGGTGATGCCGTGGCGCTCGATCACCTCGACGATGGCCTGCGGATCCAGGATTTGCTCGCCCTCGAGCAGCGCAAGCGCGCCGCCGCTGGACAGCGACCAAAGGGCTGCCCCCTGGAACGCGTCGAATGAGCACGGATGAATGGGCAACACCCGTGAGCCCGTCCCGTGCAGACCGCACCGCAACCCAAGCATGCTGGCCAGGTTCGCGTGGGTCAGGACCACCCCCTTCGGCTGGCCGCTGGAGCCTGACGTGTAAATGATGCAGGCCGCCTGCCCCGCCGGGGCCGGCGGGAACTCGTCAGCGCCGTTGGCGGACGGCCTCCCGGCGCTCACCAGCTCATCCGTCGTCAACACCGAGCCCAGGCCGTGATCGCCAAGCAACGACCGGCGATCCCCGTCGGCGATCACGATCTCGGACTGGCAGTCCTCGACGATGAAACGGGCCCGCGCCATCGGCGCACGGGGATCGACGGGGACGAAGGCCCCCCCCGCCAGCGCGACCGCCACGCTCGCGATCAGGCCGTCGATCGGAGATCCTGTCCACACCGGCACGGGCGCTCCGGGTGACAGTCCGTGGGCCCGCAACCCGCGCGCGATCTGCGTCGCCGACCGCAGGAGCTGCCCGTACGTGACCGGGCGCGGGTACAGGACAGCCAGTCGCGTGTCGCCCTCGGCGGCGATCAGCCGCAGGCGCTCCGGGAAAGCGTCCCGGCTGGAACTTGGAGATTGGCGCATCCCGTTTTCGAAATCCAGCTGTCGTGGGGCGGTCAGGCCATCCCCTCCCGGCTCGAGCGCCCAGGTTGCCGCCCCCGTCCCTTCAGTCACTGGAACGTCACCGGAGGCAAAACTTTCCATGGAGGTTCTGGAAATCAATGGTCGGGTGCTGAAACAATCCGCGTCCGTCGACGAGCTAACCGCGAGGCTTGCCAGGTCATCGTCGGACAGACAGCGATGCTGAAGAGAATTCTTGTAGGTGGGGCGTTCACCCGGCAGGCGGCGGCCTTACGTGGGCGCCGTCTCGGATCCGATGGGTGCGGTCACGATCGAATGCCCCCGGCTGGCGCGCAGGACGATGCGGTCGCGCAGGATCGCGGTCAGCCGTTGGACGTTCGGCGGCCGCAAGATCCCCAGGTGGTTCCCCGGCAGATCGTGGATCGTGAGCGTGCCCTTGATCAGCCGGCGCCACCCGAGATCCGGATCGATCGACAGCCCCGGCAAATCGCTCAGGTCGGTCGCCCGGAACAGGATGATATCGCCGTCGTAGCTGGGGGCGGTCTTGTCCCATTCGGCCATGGCGTTGTCGTACTGCTGATCGCGCATCTCGGCCAGCCGCTCGGCCGTGAACGACTCGGACGCCGCGGCCGAACCCGAGCCGCCCGCGCCTGCACTGCCCCGTGCGTTCCTTCTCAGCCAGCGCTCGCCCAGCAAGCGCTTGGCGATGCGAACGCCGAGGCTCCAAATGCGGTCGACTTTCATCAGGTGCTCGAGCTGGTCGAGACGGTTGGTGCGCACTGCGGATGGCAGGACCGGATCCAGCAGCGCCAGGGTGTGCACCTCCTCGCCGGCCGCCCGCAGCGATCGCGCAATCTCGTAGGCCAGCACGCCGCCGAACGACACCCCCGACAGGTGATAAGGGCCGTGCGCCTGAACCGCGCGAATGGCTCGGATGTATTCGGCCACGCACGCCGGCAGATCCATCTTGGGGATCATCTTGGTGTGCATCGCCGCCGCCAGCAGCTCGTCGGCGGAGACCACCACGCCGTAGCTCTCGATGCCGCGCCCCAGGCCGACGGCCGCCGTGCGATACAGATGCACGCCGCAGATGAAGAAGATGCGCGGCGCGCCCGGCTCGCGGCGCAGCGCTACGGCCCCACGCTCGAACTGACCACCGCCGGAGCGAATGGTGTCCGCCACTTCGCGCAGCGTGGACGCGGCAAACAGCGACGTCAGCGTGAACGGCACCCCCAGCTTGAACGCAACCGCGGTCACGAAGCGCACCGCCAGCAACGAATGACCGCCGAGCGCGAAGAAATCGTCATCGAGCCCGACCTCGCTGACGCCGAGCAGCTCCTGCCAGATCTCGGCCACCGCCACGTCGATGTCGTCGCGCAAGCTCTCCAGGCTCGAGCCGATTCCCGGCGACTCGGTCTCTACAGCCGGCAACGCCTTGCGGTCGACCTTGCCCGCCGGGGTGAGCGGGAGCGCGTCGAGCGCGAGGTAGTGCTGCGGCAGCATGTACGACGGCAGGTTGCCCTGCAGGTACGCGCGCAAAGCCGTCTGGTCGACGGGCTGGTCCCCGTTCCGACCAGGCTCGGCGACCCAGTAGGCGCACAGTTGCGGCCCGGTCGCCGCCCGCTCCAACAAGTGCACGGCCGCCTTGCGGATCCCGGGGAAGCGCTCGAGCACCGCCTCGATCTCGCCGAGCTCGATGCGGAAGCCGCGGATCTTGACCTGGAAGTCACTGCGGCCCAGGCACTCAAGGTCACCGTCCGGAAGCACCCGCCCGAGATCACCGGTGCGGTACATGCGCTCACCCGGGACGAACGGGCTTTCGAGGAACCGCTCGCGCGTCAGCTCGCTCCGGCCGATGTAGCCGAGCGCGACGCCATCGCCCGCGATCCAGATCTCGCCGGCGGCGCCGATCGGCATGGGGCGGAGGTTGGCGTCCAGGACGTAGACCCGGGTGTTGTCGATGGGATGGCCGATGGTGACGCGCGCGTCGGGGGCCATCCGCTTGACGGTCGACCAGATGGTGGTCTCGGTCGGGCCGTACATGTTCCAGACCTCGCCCACCCGGGACGTCAGCGCCTGCACCAGAGCGAGCGGGAACGCCTCGCCGCCGCAAAGCGCTCGCAGCTGCGGCCGTCCGGCCCACCGGGCGTCAATCAACATCCGCCACGTCGCCGGCGTCGCCTGCATCATGGTGATCTCTTCCCGATCGATCAGCTCCGCAAGCTTCTCGGGATCAGCCGCCTGGCTCCGATCCGCGATGACCACCATTCCGCCGCTCGTGAGGGGCAGGAATAGCTCGAGCCCGGCGATGTCGAAGCTGATCGTCGTGACAGCCAGCAGGCGGTCATCCGCTCGGAAGCCCGGCTCGCGCTGCATGGACAGCAGGAAGTTCTCCAGCGCCCGGTGCGGGATCTCAACGCCCTTCGGTCGACCGGTCGATCCCGAGGTGAACAGCACGTAGGCCCGATCCTGGGGCGCGACCGGGATCCCCGGCGACGCGTCGGACTCGGTGGCAAGCTCGGCGGCGATCAGGTCGAGGCGCACGGTCTTGTCCACGGCGGGCGCCGCGACGGCGGCGGTGGCCTCCGTCACGATCAGGCGAACGCCGGCGTCCTCGGCCATCATGGCGAGGCGCGCCACCGGGTAGGCCGGGTCCATCGGGACGTAAGCGGCGCCGCATTTCATCACCGCCAGCAGGGCCACCGGCAGCATCTCGGACCGGCTCAGGCAGACGCCGACGCAGTCACGTTCTCGCACGCCCTCGCGGCGTAGCCGGTTCGCCAGCCGGTTGGCCCGCCGGTCGAGTTCCCGGTACGACAAGGTCTGCGCCCCGAAGCGCACGGCGGGCCGCTGTGGCGCGGCCACGGCGTGGGCCGCGATCCGTTCGTGGGCCGGTGAGAAGGTCACCGCTCGGTCGGTGGCGTTCAGGCGCGCAAGCAACTCGACCTCGTCCGGCGCCAGCACGGCCAGCTGTTTCAAAGGGGCCGTGGGCCGGGCCACGATCTCCGCCACCAGTGTCTCGATCTCGCGCATCCAGCGGCGGATGGTGGACTCGTCGAACAGAGCTGTGTTGTACGACCACTCGAGCACCAGGCGGCTGCGGTGGTCGACCGCATTCAGGAACAGTTCGAAGCTCTCGAAGGCCCGCGGCACCGACTCGCACTTCGCCTGGACCGGACCGAAGTCCAGGTCGTCGATGCCGAGGTCGACGTTCATGCAGACCGGAATGAGGGGGATGCGGCTCGGATCGAACCGCAGGTTCAGCTTGCGCAGCAGGCTGCTGAATGTGACCTGCTGGTGAGCGAACGCATCCAGCATGACCGGCTTGAAGGCGTCGAGGTGCTCGAGGAAGCTGCGATCGGGATCGACCGAGGCGCGGATGGGCAGAACGTGTACGCAGTGCCCGACCAGCGCCTCGGCGCCGGCGGCGGCCTGACCCGCCGTCGGCATGCCGAGAATCAGGTCGCGCTCGCCCGTCAGCCGCTGCAACCAGGCTTGGACCACCCCCATGAGGGTGACGAGCAATGTGCACCCGGACCTCGCACCCAGCTGGCGCAGGGGCGCGAGCAGCCTGGGATCGAGGTCCAGATCCGCCCGTGCCGACGCGTAGGTCCGTCGGGCTGGCGTGGGGTGGTCGGTGGGCAGCTCGATCGGCTTGAGGGCGCCTCCGAGACGGTTCATCCAGTAGCCCTCGTCGGCGGCCCCTTGGGCCGACTGGACGCGGGTGCGGAGCGCGGAGGCGTAGGCGGCGAACGAACGGGGCGGCTCCAACCCGGCCGCCGCAGCACTGACCGGTAGGGTCGGGTTGGCGGCACCTGCGCGGTAAAGCGCGGCCAGCTCGTTCACCAGCACCCGGGCCGACCACCCGTCGCACACGACGTGATGGGCGCAGAGCGCGAACAGGTGAAGCTCGGGCTCGATCCGGATGAGCACCGTCCGGAACAGCGGCGCCCGTTCGAGGTCGAACGGCGTCTCGACCTGTGCGCGCAACAAGGCGGCGGCACGCCCCTGACGCTCGCCGGGCGGCAGCGGGAGCAAATCGTGACGCTGAAGCGTGTTCTGTTGCACCGGCACGACCGTGAACCGATCGCCGTCCGGCGTGAAGCGACACCGCAGGGCCTCGTGCCGATCGGTGAGCACCTGGAGGGCGCGTTCCAGCAGCTCCGGCTTCAGGCTGCCACGGAGCTTCAAGGACAGACACTCGTTGAACGCTCGGTTCGCATCGTCGCCGCCCACCTTGGAGGCGATCCAGAGTTCACGCTGGGGGGCCGTCGGGGCGAGTGCCGTGGGTAGCTGCTCGTCTGGGATGGATTGTGAGCTGCTGCTCGACATGGTTTTCGTCACCCGTATACCCACGAATGTAAGACGCCGCCGGTCTTTCGCATAACCCTCCGTTCGATGGGGCGTTCACCCGGGGACGGGGTGTCTCAAAGCGTGGTGAACAGCCGTTGCGCCATCACGAACGTACCGGACGTCGGGTAATCGACGCTGACGCTTGACGACGCTGACGGGACCACCGCCGCCGCGGTCACCCGGCCGAAGAAGAGGTCCATCGGCAACGTCTTCTCGGCTGGCTGCGCGAGCTGGTAGGTGGAACCCGCCGGCAGTGCCACGCCGATGGCGTAGAAACGCCCGGCGACGAGCGGCACCTGGATCGGACCGGTGCCCGCGTTCAAGGTCGAGGTGGTCCCGGTCGCCTCCGTCTCCTTCGAGAAGATGAGCTGATAGGGCCCCGTCCGGCTGGTGGCCTCCAGGACGCGCCATTCGATCGCGACCGTGGCGCGCTGGCTCATCTGCGCGTCGATCTCCGTGAGTGTTCGGCCGGTCGTCACGTCGAAGAAGTCCAGCAGGGTCACGCCCCCGGCGCCGACGGCCTTGTCCTCGCCCGCCGACCAGCCGGAGTACCCGAAGTTGTCGAGGACGCTGGCCACGCAGGTGCCCTTGGCACACGTGTCCCCGGTCGCCGCGCAATCCTTGGTGACGATCGCGGTGCCGTCGGCGTTGCAAGCCGAGCGCACATTTCCGCTGCAGGTCTGGTCGAGGTCCGCGTTGCAGGCCTTGACCTTGCACCCACCACCCCCGGCGCTCCCGCAATACTCGAAGATGGTGAGCGTGAAGGTCCCGTTGCTTGGCATGCTGATCGTATCGACCGCGACGATGTAGTCGCCCGGGTCGCGGGGCGCGAAGGGAGTCAAAGCCGTCGAGCTCCACGACGTGGGCCTGGTGCCTGTCGTGCCGCCGCTCGTGCAGGCGGTGCGGATCGCATCGACAGTGCAGGCAGCCGTTGCCGGAAACACGTAGAAGGTGGTCGCCTCGAAGCCGGGTATCTTCAGGCGAAGCTCGTACGTCATCCCCGGCCGCGCCGTGAACCGGTAGTAAAACTGTCCGCCTTTCAGCGGCTCTACCGAGGTCCCCCCGCACGTGAGGCCGGGGAACTCGTCGGTGGCCCGTTTGATGTCATCGGAGACAGCGACCTGGCCATCCACCAGCTGGAGGTGGAGGGGATCGACGCAACGATCGTGGATCGGGCCCCCACCGCCAGCGCCGGCCGTTCCCGAGGCACCACCCGCGGTTGCGACGGAACCACCCGCGCCGGCCGCTGCAGGCGGCCCCCCGCCGTGGCCGCTGCCCCCCGCTCCGGCGCCACCCGCGTTGCCGTTCTGCCCGGCAGCAACGCTCTGGCCGCCCGCGCCCGCGGCTCCACCCGCACCCGTGCCGCCAGCGGCAGCGGCCCCGCCTCCCCCCGCCGCGGACAGCCCCCCGCTCCCCATCCACCCCGCCGTCCCGGAGGCCGTCCCGCCTGCCGTCCCGCCTGCAGAACCTGGGGCGCCGCCAGAGGGGCCGCCGGCCCGTCCCGCTGTCCCGCCGCCCGTCCCCAGCGCGGGGCCCGAGGAGGAACACCCGACGAGCAGCAGCAGCGCGAACGCCAGGGCCGCGCTTGCGGCATCGCGCTTGTCCGTCGCTGGCAGGAAGGAGAATGCCGTGGCAGGGATGGCCTTCATCGCTCGTCCAGAATGCTCGGGTGCGCGCCGAAAAGCCACGCAAAATCCGCTGTCCCTCCGACGCTGAGCACGGGCCGCGCTTGGACACGTAGCCGACGACGTCGACTTCGGTGTCGGCGATCCGCGCTCTCGACCGCTCGCGCTTCGCCCCGTAAAGTGCCCTTCGTGATCGGCGTCTTCGATTCCGGGTTCGGTGGGTTGACCGTGCTCGGCGAGCTGATGCGCCGGTTGCCCCACTACGACTATCTGTATCTGGGCGACAGCGCCCGCTGTCCCTACGGCACGCGCAGCGCGGACGCGGTGTACGAGTTCACGCGCGAGGCGGTCGAACACCTGTTCGCCGAGGGGTGCCCGCTGGTGATCCTGGCCTGCAACACCGCCTCGGCGCGGGCGCTGCGGACGCTGCAGATCAAGCACCTGCCGCGCTTTCACCCCGATCGTCGCATCCTGGGCGTGGTGCGCCCCACCGTCGAGGCGCTGGCTGACTTGCCTTTCGGCGCGTTGCCGGGGCACACGTCGCCGTCGATGGTGGGAGGTCACGTGGCGGTCCTGGGCACGCCCGGCACCATCGAATCCGGTTCGTATCGGATCGAGCTTCAGAAGTTAGCGCCCCGCCTGCGACTTTCCGAGCAAGCTTGTCCGCTTTGGGTCCCGCTGGTGGAAGCCGGCGAGATGTCCGGGCCAGGAACGGAGTACTTCATCCACCGTTACCTGGATGCCTTGTTCGGGGGACCGACGCCGCCGTCGGCGCTGGCGCTGGCCTGCACGCACTATCCGCTGCTGCTGCCCGCCATCCGCGCGGTGGTCCCCACCACCACCGCCATCGTCAGCCAGGGCGAAATCGTGGCTGAGCGCCTGGCCGACTGGTTGAACCGCCATCCCGACATCGAAGGGCGGCTGACGCGCGGCGGAGGCCGGCGCTACTTGACGACCGACGATCCGGTCTGGTTTGCGGCGCGGGGCGCGGCCATCCTTCCCCCACAGCCGGGCGCCGCTGCGGCCACGCTCCACGTCGAGAAAATTCGGCTGCATCCGTTCGACGCGGACACAGCCGCAGAACCCTGAGCGTCAGACCACAGCCGCGCTGCGCACCGGTGCGCGCCACTTCGCACCGTACCAGGCGATGTACAGGTAGCAGATCGCCGGAATCACGAAGCAGTGGTGAATCCCCACGCGGTCGGCCAGCACGCCCTGGACCACCGGGATCAGCGCGCCGCCGACGATGGCCATGCACAAGATTCCCGAGCCTTGGCCGGTGTGCTTGCCCAGCCCGTCGATGGCCAGCGTGAAGATCGTGGGAAACATGATCGAGTTGAACAGCCCGACCGCGATGATCGACCACATGGCCACGTGTCCCGTGGTCACCATGGTGATCACCACCAGGCTGGCCGCCGCCAGCGCGTACAGCGCCAGCATCCGGCTGGGCTTGAACAAGCGCAGCGTGACGCTGCCGATGAAGCGCCCGATCATCGCACCAAGCCAGTAAAGGCCTACGAAACGGGCTCCCTGCGCCTCCGTGAAGCCTGCAATCTCGGGCTCCTTGAAGTAGTTGACCAGGAAACTGCCAATCGAAACCTCGGCACCGACGTAGACGAAGATCCCGACCGCGCCCAGCAGCAACGGGCGATGGCTCCACGCGCTGACACCGTCGTGGCCGCCTGCTTGATCGTCGCCGCCCGAGGCCGCGTCGATCTTTGGCAGCTTGAACAGCGAAATTGCCACCGCCAAGACCATCAGTGCGATCGCCAGGCCCACATACGGCACCTGCACCGAGCTGGCCTCGGCCAGTCGGTATGCCTCCGCCTGCACAGGCGAGAGCTGCTTTATTTCGGCTGCCGATTTCACCGCCGTCGACAGGATCACGAAAGACCCGAAGAACGGCGCGATGAACGTCCCGAACGAGTTGATGGCCTGCGTGAGCGTCAACCGACTGGGCGCGGTCTCGGGCTTGCCCAGCACGGCCACAAACGGATTCGCCGCGACCTGCAACAGCGTGATGCCGGACGCCAGCACGAACAGCGCGAACAGGAACATGGCGTATGAACGCATGGCAGCCGCCGGATAGAACAGCAGACAACCCAGGCCCGCGGTCAGGAGGCCGATGATGATGCCCCGCTTGTAGCCAAACCGGTTCACGATCGCGCCCGATGGCAGCGACACCACGGCGTACGCGGTGAAGAACGCGAACTGGATCATCATCGCCTTGGCGTAGTTCAGCTCGAACACCGCCTTCAGGTGGGGGATGATGATGTCGTTCAGGCAGGTCAAGAATCCCCACATGAAGAACAGCGTGGTCAGCACCGCCAGCGGCGCCAGATAGCTTTTGCCGTCGGGAAGCGGTGGCGTGACGGAATTCGTGGTCAGGGGCGCGGTTCCACCAGCCATGCGATCTCCTCGTGAGGGGCGACGAAAGGAGCGGCGACCTTATCCGGCGCCTCGGCCGGCGACAACCCCGCGGCGACCCAACCAACGTTGCGAGCGCTAGCCGCGGCTGCGCAGACGTTCCAACGTCGCCTGGGACGCGCCCGTGATGCGGACCGTCTTTCGCTTGCCGGTCGCGCCGTGGACGATCTCGACGTCGCCCCGCCGCACACCGAAGGCGTCCGCCAGGGCCTGGATCACCGCCTGGTTCGCGGCCCCGTCCACGGGAGGCGCCGTGACCGCCACGCGCAGCCGGTCCCCCACCAACGGTCCGACCGCCAGGCGCGACGCCCGCGGGACCACCTGAATATCGACCATCAGGGCAACCGCGGCGGCGGCGGCGGGCCGCCGGCTCACGACCGCAGCGCGGAGGCGGCCAGGGGCTTCTCGACCACGCCCGGGATCTCGGGAGGGCGCACCGGAAGGTCCAGCGTGAAGCGCGCGCCCTTGCCCGCCCCGTCGCTGTGAACGAACAGCGCGCCGCCCAGCTCGCGCGCGGTCAGCGCCGCGCTGTAAAGGCCAATGCCGTGGCCATCTTTCCGGGTGGTGAACCCATTGTCGAAGATGCGTCCCAGATTTTCGTGCGGGATCCCGTTGCCATTGTCGGCCACCACGATGCGCACGCGATTGCCGGCCCGATCGCCCTTGGGCGTATCGATGCGCACCACGATCCGCGGCGCGGGTCCGTCGGGTCTGCGCACGTCGCAAGCGTACTTAGCGTTGCCCAGCAGGTTGACCAGGATCTGCAGCACCTTGTGTTTCTCGATCACCAGCGGCGGCGACGGCGAATACTCGCGCACCACGGCGATCCCGTGCCGTTCCAGCGCCTCGCGGTTGATGCGCAGGGCGTCCTCGATCAACGTCTCGGCGGGGACCTCTTCCTGGATGCCGCTCAACCGCGCGTAGCCCTGCTGCATGGCCACGATCTCCTTGATGTGCTCGACGCTTTGACCCAGCGATTCCAGGTCGCGCCGCACGTCGGCCTCGACCGCGGCGCCGCTCGGTCCCCGCAGGCGCTCGGTCAAGTGGGCGACGGACGCGGTCACGCTGGACAGCACGTTTCCGACGTTGTGCAAGACGCCCGCCGCCACCTCGGCCATACCAGCCCTCCGCGAGGTCTCCACCAGCCGCCGGTGGGCTGCGGCCAGCTCCGCCTCCGCGCGCTTGCGCTCGGTGATGTCGCGCGCGATTCCCTCCACCGCCGTGATGCGGTCACCCTCCATCATCGGACGGACGCTGACCTCGAACGGGATGATGCGCCCCGATTTCGACAGCAGCTCGGACTCGAACGTGGGACGGGTGAACTCGCCCGACCCCAGCTTCTCCAGCCAGCCCGACACCGTCTCGCGCCGCGCGGGCAAGGCCAGATCGAAGATGGTCATCTTCAAGAGCTCATCGCGCGAGTATCCGGTCAGCTCTTCGCCGGCGCGGTTGATGGTCAAGATCCGGCCCGCCGTGTCGTGGGTGTAGATGACGTCGTTGGCGTTCTCGAACAGATCCTTGTAGCGGGCGGCCAGCGACGCCTCGCTCTCCATGCGCAGCTGAATGATGCCGGTCTGCGCCCGCACCCGGCGACGCAGGATCACGCCCCAGGCCACCGCCAGCGCCGCAATGGCCGCCAGCACGCCCAGGATCCAGACCAGGCGCCGCAAGGTCCACCACGGCGGCTTCTGCAAGATCACGATGTCGCCCACGCTGCGCATCAGCAGCCGAAACTCGGTGGGATGATCGCGATCCTGTCCCAGACGGACCACGCTGATGCCGGTCAGGCGCGCGCGGCTGCCGCTGGCGATGTTCGCCGCCGCCGATTCGGGCAGGTCGCCGGCGTGGGGCAACTCCACGTCGAACAGCACATTCTTGGCCTTCGCCACCAGCAACAGGCGACCGGCGTCGCGAACCACGTCGACAACTTCCCCCTCCATGCTGACCAGGCGCGAATCGTGGGCGCCTGCGCTCAGCTCCTGATCGGCGGTCACCGACACCGGAACGATCGGCTGGGCCGCCGACCCGGCCCGCCGGAACACGGCGTCGCCCAGGTACGGCGTCCACGGGCCCATCTCGGGAAAACCCAGCACGTCCACGCTGTCACCGACGGCGATCGGCTCGGCCTGGCGCGTGCGGACCGCCACGCCCCCGGTGCCGTCTTCGATGAACATCGCGCCGCCCGGCTGATAGAAGGTGACCGTGCCATGCACCTTCAGCCGGTGACGGCTGGCGCCCTCGGGACGGAAGCGCAGCAAGCTTTCGACGGGGGTGGTCGGCACCGAGTACGCCTCGCCGGGAGCCGGGTCGATGATCACCAGATCGTCCGCGCGACCGACGTACAGCTTGATGCCGATCATCTGACGGCGTTCATTGAACACGCCGCCGACCACCCCGCGCGCACGGACCGAAGCGTCGACGACGGCGCGCAGCTTGTCGGGCGGAAGATCCGACACGTAGACCGGGAATTCCCCGTCGTCGGACGCCATCTTCAGGGTCACCGTTCGTCGCAGGTCGGCCCGCTCGTCGGCGATCACCGAGCGGATGATGCCCTCGATCTCCACCCGCTGGCTATCCAGCCGGCCGGTCGACAGCTCGTCGAACTTGCTGGGGCGCGCGTCGGGCAGCGCGCCGGTGCCGATCACGGTGAAGCGGCGGGGGACGATCTGCGGCGCGAACAGACCGGGCGCTGTGTACCCCTCGAGGTCGCCGTACTGACCGACCTGATAGCGGCCCTTGGTGCTGACCGGAGCGTCGATGAAGATCCCGGCGGTTGGATCCTGGATGAAGATCAAACTTCCGGCGCAGGTGATGACCCCGCGCACCTTCACGGGCAGCGCCTGCTGCGCGCGATCGGGCGACAACGCACGCACCGCCGCCGCCGTCGTCAGCGACGGGTCGAGCACCGGCTGGGCCTCCGGCAAGACCTGGGTAGCAACCGGGTGGCGAACTCGTTTCCGAGCTGACGCTGGCGCCGGGAAAAGTTGCACGACCGCCACGCCCGCGAAGACGAGCCATGCGGCGGGACACCGTCGTGAAAAGCGACAATCCGGTGTCATCGACTCTGTCTCGGCGAAGAACTTCATCAGCGACGCCGGAGGAAGGCGTGGGGCGCATTATTACCCAGGTTTGCATACATTCACAGCCATAAAACCACCGGTGACCGTCCTGTCTTCGTGTGTCATTCAGGCGTGCGCGCCGCGATCGGAACCGCGCGCCAACACCCAGGAAACCAGCGATCCGAGCTTGCGATACCGAAGTCATTCCACTAAATTGGCCCGCCTCTCGCGGGATTAACTCAGTTGGTAGAGTGTCAGCTTCCCAAGCTGAATGTCGCCGGTTCGACCCCGGTATCCCGCTCCCAGGTAAGTCGCGGATTCTCCGTCACTTACGAGCGGCTGCGATCGGCTCGGTCACGTTGAGGGCCGGCGTCACACCCAGCGGCTTCACACCCATTCGCCGTCTCGCCGAGCAGCTCTCGATAGCCCGCCAGCGAGATCACCTTTCCGAGCGCCGCCTCGACCTCCGACTGCGCGACCGAGCTGTAGCGTTCGGTCATCTCCTCCGTCAGGTGACCGCAGATGCTGCGTTGAACCAGACCATCGACCGCCGCCCGGCGGGCGAGGTCTTGGAAGGTCCGGCGCATCGCCTTAGCGGTCACCTTCTTGCCGAGTGAGAGATGCTGGCAGACATCCTTGAACGCCTTGTCGAGCACGGTCGGCTCGAAAGCCGCCTGTCCTAAGTCGGCCCAGGACTTTGTCGTGAGCGACGCTGATCTCTCGTGCCTTGAGAAGATCGCAGAGTGGCTCGCCGAAAGAGCGCTACGCGGAATGATGGAAGAGATTCTGCAGCGCGCGTCGATTGTGATCGGGCTCCTGGTGGTCTTCTTCGCGAACCTTCAAAAATCTGCCGCGAACGAGCGCCCCGCAGAGAGTTGGATCCACTGGTGTGCCGGTTTTTAGGCCTCCACCGGGGTTCAATGCATCGGCTCGTGATACCGTCGCGTGGTGGCGGACGTTCCGGATGGTTTCGAGGAAGCGTATGAAGCGATGTCCGCTTCTTTGTGGGGCCGCTTTCGAAGGAACCCTGACGCAGACCCAGAAGTCCTCTTCCACATGACCGACGCTGAGGGACTGAGGGGCGTGGTTTCTACCGGGACCCTGTGGGCATCCGAGGCCACTGCGCTAAATGACGCCCGAGAGGTCAGCTACGGGATCGACGTGGCCAAGACCGTGCTCACGAAGCGCACGAAGATGGCGATCGACTCGCCGTACGAAAAGGCCTTGCTCAGGTACCTCCGCGACGTCTCTTTGGCGCCTGAAGGAATGAGATGGAAGACGTCGCCCTTCGTGATTTCGTTCTGCCACAAGGTGACCAGGAGTGGTCAGTGGTTGCACTACGGTCGCTCAGGGCGTGGTGTGGCGATCGGTTTTGATCCGCGGGGACTCGATCTAACAGGCCGACCTCCGGAGAACTCCTTTGACCTGATCAGGATCGACTACTCACCAAAGTCCCAGCGCGCACGGATCGAATCCATGATCGACGAAGGACGCACCTTCGTAGACAGGGTGGGAGAAACCGACAACAACATCACTGTGACCGCAAGCTACGTGGCGTTCTTCCTCGGACTCGTGGCCAGCCATATGAAACATCCATCGTTCAAAGAGGAGAACGAGCTCCGATTAATCGGATTCGAGCCCCTGGAAGGGGGAAAGCGCTTCGGGGCTAATCGGTCCCCGACGAAGTTCCGCATGTCCAACGATCGTCTCATCCCGTACAAGGCCCTCGACTTCAAACCCTCGAGCATCAAGGAAGTCGTGATCGGGTATTCCTCTCCGCTGTCGCAGGAAGCAGTCCGTACCTTCCTGGCCGAGCACAACGTCGAGGCGCGCGTGACGAGGTCCAAGGTGCCGGTGAGGTAGCTGTCGCGCTCATGAGAGGCACCGCTCGCAGACTGGCGACGTTACGACGGCGCACACTATCGCCGACACGTCGGCGCGCAAGCATTCCCCGCTGGCACGTCGGTCCTGTAGGGCGTGAGGATCCGCGCGTGTGAGTTTCTGAGAAGCTCGCGTACTCCTTCCAGGCCACGCCATCCGTAGCGTGGCGATCTATCGGCGCACGCCGGTACTCAGGCCCGTACGCGCACGGTCGACATGCTCAGAAGCCGCCAGCATTTACAGAGCCCTGGGATCGTCCGGACGGTCTTGTATCCGATTGGCGGGTTCAAAGAAGAGGGTCAGGCACCTGGGCTGGAATTTCCGGGAGCATAAAACCTATCGTCGAACTGGCATTGCATCCGGAGGCATCCGGACGTGGCCGACGTGACCCATGGACAAGGCCCTCCCCCGGACATGGCCGTTAATGACCACATCGGCCCCATCGCGCACCTTTCTGCGCGCGATTTTTCTGGGAAGAAATGCACCAGTAGCCGTTGTGACTGCGGCCGTCTGACTGCGTTCGCGACCCGTCGCGCTCATGGACCACTTCGATCGCATTTACATCGTCTCGGACCTCCACCTCGGCGGCGAGTCGGGTCGGCAAATCTTCAAGGGTGGCGAAGTCTTGCGCGATCTAATGTTCATGGTCGCCGCGCTGCCGGCAGACCGGAAAATCGCATTCGTCATCAATGGTGACTTCGTCGACTTCCTGGCCGAGCCCGGTGCCCGCTACTTCGATCCCAACGGCGCGGCAGACAAGCTAGACCGTATCAGCGCGGATCACGCGTTCAGCCCGGTATGGGAAGGGATGCGAAAGCTCGTGCGGACGCCCAACCGGCGACTGGTTTTCGTGCTCGGCAATCACGATGTCGAGCTGGCCCTGCCGACCGTACAGGCGCGACTCCTAGCCACTATCGCAGGTGAGGACGACTCAGCGCGTGGACGAATCATCTATTCGACAATGGGAACCGGTTTTGCGGCACTGGTCGGCAGCGCTCGGGTGCTGTGCCTGCACGGCAACGAGACAGACGCGTTCAACGTCACCAATTACGAGCAACTTCGCCGGCTGGCCCGCGATCAGGAGTTCGGTCGCGCGCTGGAGGATTGGACGCCGAACGCAGGGACAAAACTGGTGATTGACGTCATGAATGGCATCAAGCGAGAGTGGCCGTTCATCGACCTGCTGAAACCCGAGACCGACGCGGTGCTACCGGTCCTGTTCGCCTTCGATCAGGTCAACGTCGATCGAATCCTAGCCGCGATGAAGATCGCTGGGAAGCTGACCTGGGACGCCACCCGGCGCGCCACGGGATTTCTCTCGGAGGACGAAGCCGCGACCAATGCCGCTGCGGCTGCCATGCCGGCGTCAGTCGACCGCCGCTCCTCGCTGAGCGCCTCGAGCCGGGCGGCCGCGGACCTGATGATGTTGCTCAGCAAAGCGTACGAAGTTCCGCCGACCACCGGCGAGGACGAAGCGCTGCGTGATCTGCTGCAGAAGACGGAGGATCGGTTTCGGAAGGGACAAGATCCGCTGCAACTGTCGCCCGTCGAACTGGAAGATCGCCTTGGCGCGTGGAACCTCACCAAGGCGGCGGTCAAGGCCGGCTGGTCCAAGCTGATCCGGCGCACTCCGTCGGAGACGCTGCGCGCGGCGCTTCACCACCTGCGCAAAGATAAGAGCTTCGACCCGTCGTTCGAGGACGACGACTTCAAGCGAATCGACCAGATTGTGCCCGTCGGGATCGAGTATGTCGTCGCGGGGCACACGCACCTGAGACGCGTGCACGCCCGCGCGGGCGGCAGCTACATCAACACGGGTACCTGGGCGCGCCTAATCAACCTGGACACGGCTATTCTGGATGACACGGAGGTCTTTCAGGCGTTCTACCAGGCGCTCTCCAAGCACTCGCTGGATGAGCTGGACCACGCGCGCGTCCCCTTACCCAAGGACGTCTCCCCATCCAAGGATCGAACGCTGCCGGTCGTGATTCACCAGCCCTCGGTCGCGGTCATTCAGCGAACCGACGCTGGCGTTGTCGGATCCCTGTTCGAAGTGCGAACGGCGACCGAAGGTGTGTCGCTTTTGGAGGTCTCCCCCACTCCGCCCGAGGCGTCGTCATGAAGAGCATCGTCCTCGAGTTGCTGCGTGATGGGCCGCCTCACAACCAGCTGCTGTCCCCCCTGACCAAGTACATGGTGCTCTGTGGTGAGCACGCCGGCGTCTCGCTCCAGCTGGGATTCGAGCATGCCCAGTGGTTGGCGCGGATGGCGTCGCTCAGCTATCGGGACTCGGAAGAGACGCGCTCGCTGCAGCTGGCGGACGTCGCGTCCGTGATGGGCGGGCTGGCCGGTCAGGTACCCGGGCTCGTGGCCGAGCTCACCAAGTGTCGCCCATCGGCAGCGGCCTCCCCCGCGGCGGCGGCGCACCATCGCACCCAGACGGTCCACCTGCGGCTCGTGCTGAACGCGAACGAGCTGGCGCTGCTGCCCTTCGAGCTCGCGACCGCGCCGCCCGGATTCGTTGCCTCCGGCCAGTCGCTGGCGCTGCAGTCCGAGGTACCCCTGTGCATCACGCGCGAGATTCGCCGGTCGGCCGCACCGGAGGTCGAATGGAGCCGGGTGCCTCGCGTCCTTTTCGCCTTTGCCCACCCGGCGTCCGACGTCCCTTACGAGCAGCACCTCTTGGCGCTCCGAGCCGCCCTCGAGCCTTGGGTCCGCACCGCCGAGGGGGCGACCGACGACGCGCAGCGGGCGGCCGTCGCGCAGCACCTGACCGTTCTGCCGCGCGCCAGCATGCGCGCGCTGACCGAGCTCTGCGCGCAGCAGGCGTTCACGCATATTCACATCCTGGCCCACGGGGTACCTTACCGGCACGGCGACGACAGGCACTTCGGGCTGGCCCTGCACGATGCGATCAACCCACACGTCGCCGATATCGTCGATGGCGAGAGGCTGGCGGCCGCGCTGCGCCCGCACGTTCACGACCGCAGTCAATCACTGGCGGCCCCGCTGGTGGTGTCCTTGGCCAGCTGCGATGGCGCCAACGCCGGCTCGGTCATCGGCGCTGGCGCGAGCATCGCGCACGAGCTGCACATCAAGGGCATCCCGCTGGTCATCGGTTCGCAGTTTCCGCTGACGATAGGGGGCTCGATCGTCATGGTCGACGTCCTCTATCGCGGCTTGCTCTGGGGTCAGGACCCGCGTTGCGTAATCGATGACCTGCGACGCCGCCTGAAGACGATGGTCCCGGGAAGCCACGACTGGGCCAGCATTGTGGCCTACTCGGCCCTGCCGGCCGACATCGGCGAGCAGAGCGATCAGCTCGCGTTCGTTCAAGCGCGCGAGAGCATCTGGGCGGCGCTGTACTCTGCTGACAGCATGATCGCCACGCTGGCCCCGCGCACGTCCACCGTCCAGACGTCTCCGACCCCCGATAATCGCCGCATGTCCGAGGTTCGCCAAAGGACCGAGAAGATCGAGTTCCTGCTGGCTCCGTCGTTCCGGAAGCTCGATGAGGCGAGCAAGCGGCTGGAAGACCTGTCGACGGTGGCCACCTGGCGCTCCTCGGAGATCTCCGGCCTGCTCGCGGCAACGTCGAAGCGCAGAGCGGAGCTTTACATCGGGGCGGCGATGCAGCTCACGTCACGTGAGATGCTCGGAGCACGGGAACAGTCCCAGGCATACGCTCACGCGCGGGCGCACCTATTCCAGTCACGCAGTCACTACGAAAAGACGTTCGCCCTGAATCGCACTGAGAGCTGGGCGCTAGTGCAACGTCTCGCCCTGGACCTCGTGCTCGACAAGCGCTTCGTGGACCCGGCCCCCATCCAGGCGCCGGGCGATCGGTGGCGTGAACAGTGGCTGCTGGCGCGACTGCTCGCCGAGCAGGACATCCCGCACTCGGACAACAAGCGCCGGCTATGGGCATTCGGAAACCTCGTCGAGCTACACCTCATCGCCTGCTTGTGGCCCGACGGGATGGAGGTGCCCGTCCCGACCGCTCGTCGGCGCGTCGCTGCCGGCGCGGCCCGGAGCCGCGCCGAGAGAGTGCCGCCGGCGGAGGACCACCGGGCTAAGGCACGGGAAGCCGCGCGCCGGGCTCTCGAGACCAGCACCTCGCAGTCACTCGATGTGCAGTCGATCCGGCGGCAGATCTCTCGTTACGAGTGGCTCTTCCCTACCTTGTCGCCGCATCTGAGCGCGCTCAGACCGGTGGCCGCGGAGCTGGGCGGGCTGCTGGTCGGGAGCGTCTAGGGGCTATCAACCGAAATCCAATTCGTGGGGGGCACCTTGGGATTCACCTGGCTGCACATCTCGGACTTTCATCTCAAAGGTGGCGATCCATACGACAGCGAGGTCGTCCTGAAATCGCTCATCCAGTCGGTGAAGGCCTTCCGCGATGGGGGCCGAAGGCCCGACCTCATCTTCGCTACTGGTGACGTCGTGCAGGCGGGGAAGGCTGCTGAGTACGAGCGGGCGACGGCGTTCTTCGACGGCCTGTGCGACGCCGCGGGCGTGGACCGGAAGCACCTTTTCGTCGTCCCCGGCAACCATGACGTCGATCGGGATCGGGTGAAGTTCCTGCAGCGGTCGCTCAGGACGGAGGATGAGTCGGTCGCCTATTTCCAGCCCGGATCCTCGAAGGTGGTCCACCTGGAGGGGCAACTCGCCTTCCTTGACTGGTACGACAGCTACTTCAAGGGGCTCAGACGTCACCCTCGGGCCTCGACCTGCGGGCCCGTCGAATGCGTCGACGTGCGCGGGTTTCGGGTGGGCGTGGTCCCGCTGAACAGCGCGCTGTTCTGCCGCGACGATCACGACCACAGCGAACTGTGGATCGGTAGACGTTGCCTCGACGACGCCCTCGAGCAACTGAGCACGCTGGGGGCCCAGTTTCGGGTCGCGATGATGCACCATCCGCTGGATTGGCTGCACGACCGCGAGCGGTCCAGCATCAAAGCCAAGCTCGCCGCCAATGTGGACCTGGTCTTGCGCGGTCATCTACACGACTCCGAGGTCGAGTTGGTGAGAACGCCGGTCGGCCCCGCTGGTGTCCTCCACCTGGCCGCAGGCGCAGCCTATCAGACGCGGCTCTATCCGAACCGGGCCCTCTACGGCGCGTACGACGACGGACAGGTGCGGATCCTACCGATTCGCTACGAGGACAGCCCGACCGAAGTGTGGACTGTCGACCCCAGCCTTTTCCCATATGAACCTGGGCACGAAGGGCGGATGTCCCTCGAGCGGCCCACGAGCGCCCCCGGTCTCGCCGGCTCGCCCGCTGGCAAGGGCGCGCAGGCCGGCGGCTTCTGGCACGACGTCTTCGTGAGCTGCTGCGACGAGGACGATCGGGGGGCGCAGGACGGGGCGGGATGGTTGGGCGCGTTCGTGACGCGGCTGAGAGGGGCCCTGGCCAGCTTCCTCAACCGAGCGACCAACCAGGTGAGGATCTATCGATCGAGCAGTCCCTCTGCCGCCGACCTCGCGCAGATGGAGAGGTCAGCGACGATTGTGATCGTGGGTTCGGCGGCCTACGCGGAATCCGGATGGTGTCAACCGATCGCCGGCGACGTCCTCCGCCGCATGAGCGCACACTCGACGCCCGCGTTCGTGGTCGAGCGTTCGCCCGCCGACGCGCAGGAATGGCCGGCCACGCTGCTCGCCCTCGAGCGGTTCCGGTTCTGGGGCGCTGGCACAGCCGGGGGCGGCACGGCCGTACCCCTGGACATGGGAGCTGCCGAAGGGATGGACCCTCGCGGCGACGGCCGGCTGAGCGACCTGGCGCAGCGGCTCGGAGAGGAGATCGAGCACCCCGGACGCTGGCGGTCCGAGCGGAACGGCCGGCCAACTGTGTTCCTCGCCGAGGTCACGGACGAACTGGAGGTGAGGCGAGACCAGGTGCGAAGGTATCTCGATCAGGCACACCTCAACGTGCGGCCTACGTCGGCGGGCCGGGCGTCTCACGCCCTCACCCTGCGCCCCTGGCTGGAAGAGGAGATCGGCCACTGCGTCCTCTTCGTGCAACTCCTCGGTCCCGACCCGGGGAAAGGGGATGCCTCCGCTCCTGTCGGCTTGCCTCGACTACAGCACGCGTGCGCGGTAGCCGCCAACGTGCCGATCGTGCAATGGAAGCCCACTGACCTGGACGTCTCCAAGGTGGCGGACCCGCAGTATCAGGACCTGCTGCGTCTGGAGACCGTGTACAAGCAGAGTCTCCCCGAGTTCTGCAAGGATGTCGTGACGCGAGCAGAGCGCGAGGGGCGGCCCGAACCGAAGGGGCCGGCGGGTGCGGCCCGGACCGTGTTCGTCGACTTCGAGAACGACGGACGCAAGCCGGACGCGGTGTTCCGCGCGATCAAGCAGCTCAAAGGTACGTACGTGACCTCACCGCGATCGTCGAAGGCCGAGTGGAGGACATTCATCAAGAACACGGACGGTGTGCTCTTGATCCATGGTGGCAACGGGACCTGGACGGCGCGGCGATACCTCGACTGCAAGCAGATCCTCGGCCTCGCGAAGCGCGATCTGGGCGCCGTCGCGATCTACAACGGGCCGGCGCCCGACAAGAGCGATGATTTGCCCGTCGGGGGAGACAGCGTATTCGTGATCGAGAGTCCGGCCGCCCTGGATACGGGGGCGCTGGCGACGTTCCTGGGCAGGTTGTCGAAGTGATCGGCTCGTCGGCGCCGTACCCGGGGCTTCGGGCCTATCACCGCCACGAAGCCGACATCTTCTTCGGACGGGGTGACCACATCGACGAGTTGCTCGATCGCCTGACGCACACTCGGCTGTTGGCGGTCGTCGGGGCGTCGGGCAGTGGCAAGTCATCGCTGGTCAAGGCAGGGTTGCTTCCGGCGCTGGACGCCGGTTTCATGGCCGGGGGCGTCTCGCGGTGGAAGGTTGCACAGATGCGACCGTCGAACCGGCCGTTCCATCGGCTGGCCGAAGCGCTGGTGACCACCCTCGATGGTCCCCAGGATTCCATGGAGGAGGACGGCGCCGCAACCGCCCACATGGCCGTGAGCCTCCGGCGAGGGCCGCTGGCCATGAGCGAGTTGCTGCGGCGGCGGTCTCTGCCTTTCGACACCGCCCTGCTCATCCTCGTAGACCAGTTCGAGGAGCTGATCCGCTTTCGCCAGAACATAGACCACGACGAGGCCGACGCGTTCGTGGCGTTGCTGCTGGCCACGGCGGCCGCCGAGCTGCCGGTATACGTCGTGCTCACCATGCGCTCGGACTACCTGGGTCCGTGCGCACTCTTTCAGGGGTTGCCCGAGGCGCTGAACCAGAACCAGTACCTGACGCCCCGCCTGACGCGCGAACAACTTCACGACGCCATCGTGGGTCCTGCCCGCATGTTCGGGGGCGACGTGGAGCCGGCGCTGGTGAACGAGCTGCTGAACGAGATTGGCCGCGACCAAGACCAGCTACCCGTGCTGCAGCACGCGCTGATGCGGATGTGGACGCTGGCGGGCGCGCCGGACGGGACCACGCCTCAGAGCGCGGGACGCGTGCTTACCTGGTCCCACTACCGGGCGATAGGCGGCCTCGATCAAGCGCTGTCCAGGCACGCGGAGGAGGCGTACGGGACGCTGAGCCCGCGGCAGCAGGTGCTCACGGAGACCATGTTTCGGGCGCTCTGCGAGTCGGCACCAGGCGGCACCGACGCCCGCCGTCCGGCCACGGTGCCGTTCATTGGCGAGATCGCCGGGGCTTCTCAGGAAGAGATCCTCGCGGTGGCCAATGTCTTTCGCGCTCCCGAGTACAGCTTCCTGCTGCCGCCGCTGGCCGAGCAGATGAAGCCGGACGACCTGCTCGACGTCAGCCACGAGAGCCTGATTCGGCTGTGGGCCCGGCTACGGACCTGGGCGCAGGAAGAGGCGGAGAGCGCCACCTACTACCGCAGGCTCGAGGCCACGTCGCAGGCCTGGCAGCGTGGAAAGGCGGCGCTATGGCGTGCGCCCGATCTCGAGGTCGCGCTGCAATGGGAGCAGACGACCCGACCCAATCAGGTTTGGGCCAGGCGGTATGGGGGGGACCTGTCCCTGGCCGTCAGGTTCCTGCGTACGAGCCAGATTGCGCGGCGCGTGCGGAGGATTGGCTACCTCCTGGGGGCGCTCGCGATCGTGGCGGGTGTAGTCGTTGTCACGGTCGCGTGGCAGCGCCAGCAGGCTAGTCAGGAAGCCACATCCGAGCTACTGCGGTCCTCGCAGGCCGTGATGACCGCGCTCGCCGCGGTGAAGCAGAGCTCACCAGCGGTGGCGCTGGCCTTGCTTAGCGAAGGAGTGACCCAAGGCGCTGCGGCGTCCCCGGCTCCCGAAATGGTGACCGCCATGCACGACGTGCTTCGCCGGTCGCGTCTCCGGCACACGACGTACGCCTCGGGCGGCAATTTCACCGACGTTCTCTGGGTGGCCCGCGGAACCCGGCTGGTCACGAGCGGAGCCGCCGACGGGTTGTCGGTCTGGAACGCGGTCACCGGCGCGCGGCTGCACGCGCTCCTCGATGGGGGCGCGACGACGATCACCTGTCTCGCCCTCGCGCCGAACGGACGCCTCGTCGCCAGCGGCGGCGATGACGGCCGCGTCCTGCTGTGGGACATCGACACCCCCGCGCTGGTGCGCGTGCTACCGGGTCACGCGGACAAGGTTGAGGAGGTTGCCCTTAGCCCCGATGGCCGGCTCGTCGCAAGCGCCAGCGCGGACGGCAGCGTCCGGGTCTCGCGGGTCGACGACGGCGTGCCCGTCCACCGCCTGTTCGGGCACGCCGGCGCGGCGAAGTCGGTCTCGTTCTCATACGATGGCCGCTACCTCGCCAGCAGCGGGACCGACACCCGGGTCGTCGTGTGGGACGTTCGCTCTGGCCAGCAACGATTCGTGCTGCGTTCACCGGACGAGATCTCGTGCATCAAGTTCGACGATCAAGGGCGCTACCTCGCCGTCGCAACGCGTAGCGGGAAGGTCCAGATGTGGGACGCGGCCACGCGGACCCTTCGCCGCACCCTGTCGGGTCACGACAACGTCGTGGTGTCGTTGAGATTCGCGCCGGGGAGCCAGCGGCTGGCAACGGCGTCCTTCGATGGCACCGCGCGCGTGTGGGACGTGCGGACGGGGAACCAGATGGCGGTGATCCGCGACGAGGACAAGTTGCCTCCCTCGGCGAAGTCGAGCTCGGGCCTCAAGGGCTCATGGTTTGGCAGCGTCTCCTTCGGCGCCGACGGGACCACACTGGTGACCGCCGGCTACGACGGCACGGCGCGGCTGTGGGCTCTGCCGGACAAAGTCGAGGCATCGGCGATCCCGGCCCATGATCAGGGCATCCGGGGCATGTCCTTCAGCCATGAGGGCCGGTTTCTAGCCACCGCCAGCTACGACGGCTCGGCGGCGGTCTGGCGATCGGAGAGCCACGAACTCGTCTTTCGCGCGCGATCCGAGATCGGTCCCGTCAAGAGCGTTGCGTTCGATCCCACCAACGAGAACGTCATCGCCACCGCCGAAAGGCGGGGTGTCGGACTGTGGGACGTCGCGAAGCAGACGAGGCTCGACTTGCTTCCCGTCGACAGGGGCCCGACCAATGACGTGACGTTCTCGCCCGACGGCAAGCGGCTGTACGCGGTGGCGGGGAACCAGGGCTACGTGTTCGATGTCCAGCGGCGCAAACTGATCCGCGCACTGGAGGGCGAGCATAGCGCCGAGGTGTTCGCAGTCGCCGTCGGCCAGCAGGGCACCGTCGTCGCGACAGCGGGGAAAGACCACAAGATCGTCCTCTGGAGCGCGTCGGGTGACAAGGTGCTGAAGACGCTGGAAGGACACGCCATCGGCATCCTCGACCTCGCCTTCATGCCGGACGGTCGCACGCTGCTTTCCGGCAGCAAGGACAAGGAGGTCTGGAACTGGGACGTCGTCGACAAAAAGGCCCTGGGCGTTCGGTTCGGACACGACGACGTCGTGTTCGGGGTCGCGGCCAGTCCGGAGGGCACGCTCGTCGCCACCGCGACCCACAAGGGCGTCACCTTGTGGGATCCGCGCCTCGGGCGCCTCGACCCGTCGTTTCCATTCGCCGAGTCCGGCGCCGAATCGGTCGCCTTCTCACCCGACGGCCGATTCCTGGTCACGGGTGGCGTCGACGGGATCGTGCGCTTCTATCCGCTACATGCGAACGACCTGTTCGCCGCTGCCGTCGACCGCGGCATTCGCACGCTGACCAGCGAGGAATGCGCGGGGTACCTGGGCCGGAAGTGCCGGCCAACCGACCGCGCACGGGCGGAAGATCGACGACGGGCGCTGCTGGCGGGCGATGTGAGCGCGGCCCCGAAGACGACCACGGGAGGCGGCGGAGCAGTTGGCCGGCCCGAAGTCACGACGGACGTCGATTCCCGCCGATTCGTCGCCGCCTCTCTGTTGAGCCACGCGCGCGCGATGACCTACAAGCGATTCACCGACGCCATCCCCGCGCACCAGGCCTCTCGGGAAGAGTTGCTGGAAAGCCTGCGTGCGGTCACTATCGATCGGGTACCTCTCGAAGCGGTGCTGAAGAATGTTGGCCTCGCCGATCCGTCGCTCTCCTTCACGCCGGCTGATCTCGGACGCTCCCTTACCGCGGCCCTTCTCCTCGAGATAGCGGACAAGATGACGGAAGATACCGATGATCCTGGGCTGCTGGCAGGACTGCTAACGCTGGCCCTGGAGGTCGATCCCTCGATGAAGTTCAAGCCTGACGACGAGGCTGCTCGCCTCGTCGTCACGAATCGGCTCGAAGCCGCGAGTCAAGCCGTGCACGCCCACGACGCGGTAAGGGCGCATGGGGTCTTGCGGTCGCTCAAAGAGAGCCCGGCGCTGACAATGGCGATCCTGAGGGACGGTCGCAGCGCGACGGTCCTTCGCGTCGAGGCGCAGATCGACGCCACGACCGCTGCCCTCGGCAAGGACCTGGCCGCCGACGCGGAGGTGCTGGAGCAGGCGGCGCTTGAACGCCTGGAGAAGAGAGACTTTCGCGGCGCGCTGAGACTTGCCCAGGCGGCGCTGCGTATCGATCCTGACTTCGATGGGGCGATTCTTGTGGCCGGAATAGCATTCGCAAAGATCAAGCGCTACGCCGAAGCTGCGACCACGCTGGATCGCATCCCTCCCTCGTCGCCACAATTCGGCATGGCCCAATCGTCCGCGGGGCCGATCTACTTCGAGGACCTGGGAGCCATCGACGCGGGCTTCGCCAGGATGTCGACGGCGCTCGGCGAACCGAACGCGGATGGCGAACGTTGGGCAAACTACGCGGAAGCGGCCCTGGCGTCCGGCAGGTGGTACAGCGCCGATCGCGCCGCGCGACTGGCCTTGGGATTCACTCCCTCGGTCACGCAGGACGTCCAGCTCGCCATGCGCTTCGTCCTGTGCGCTGTCGCCGCACTGAATGGTGACTGGGCCTCCTCCCGTGACGAGCTGTGGAGAGCCGTTGCGGTGGCGGCCACCGTCACGAAGAAAGATGAAGAGACATGGTCATACGCCGGGATCACGCGCTCGCTGAAGGCGGCGAAGATGGGGAGCAGCGAGCGCCGTTTCATCGATCAGTTGCTCGTGTTCGTCGCAAGCCGAGGCAAGAAAGGAAACGCGGACGAGCTGGCGACCTTGCTCGCCCGGGCCGCCGCCTCACCGAGAGCGTCCGCTACGCAGAGTTCAGCCGGGCGCCGATAAGGGACCGCACGCGCCGACGCCGGTTCGACTTCCGGGCCGTGGCGATCGACGCGGCCGCGACGGAGCGGTGGGTGGGGTGGAACCGTGGCCGTGCCCTAATCTAACGCCGCGCGGCCGCAGCCATCCTTTCTCACGAATCGAACGCCCGGATGTCGAGCCGTACCAAGTGAGCGGTCTCCACCTCCAGCCTCCCACCACTTTTCCCACCCACGCAGCGTAACGGGCTGGACGTCCAGGTTACGCCTCGCTCTGCGTTTTCACCTCCTTGGCACTACCGCGTACGGCCCGAAACGCCTCAGTTCGTTTTCCCAAGCTGAATATCGCCGGTTCGACCCCGGTATCCCGCTCCGGAAAAGTCAGTCGGATTCGGCCACTTATGAGAGCCCCGCGGGGGGCTCGTTTTCGTTCGGGGACGCGATCGATCTGTGGCGCTCGGTCATCTCCTCCGTGAGGTGTCCGCAGATGCTGCGCTGGACGGGACTGTTGACCTCGGCTCGGCGGGCGAGATCCTGAAACGTCCGGCGCATCGCCTCGGCCTCCGCGCGACGCCGCCTTCCACGACCAGGTAGCTCACGCAACCGTCGCGGCTACGCGTGCACGCCGCCCAGCGAAACGCGTCGATCAGCCCTCGTCCTGTCGACCTGCGTCGCCAAACCCCGTCCCTCTGAGACAGCTCCGCCGCCGTCAATGCTGAGGGCAGCCATGGGGATCCGGACCGTCGGTATCCCCCGCGATGCTGCTCGGTGCACAGTAGGGGACGCTGTTCCCGGAGGCGGGTATCAAGATGTCGTCCTCGAACGAGCAGATCATTCCGGTGCCGTCCACGATACTGTAGCCGGCGGTGGCCCTATTTCCGACGATGGATGATGGGGTCAGGTCGGCATTGTATTGGACCTCGCAGTAGGAGGTACTGACGAAGACCGTGTAGATGGCCGCTCCGCTCATGGCTTGGTTGCGCGCGATGTCGGTGCCATCCAGGACCATTCTGCCGGTGTTGTACACGCCTCCGCCAAGTCCCGACGCCGTGTTGTCGGAGAGCGCCGAGCCACGACGCAAACGAGAGTCCGCCGATATCGTGCTCGAAGACGCACCAAGGATTCCGCCGCCAGCGCCGTCACAGGATTCGCCCGAGGCGAAGGTCTCTCCGCTCCCCGTTCCGCTCGCAGTGTTGAACGTAATCGACGTCGCCGTCATCTCGAACAAGCCGCGGTTGAAAATCCCTCCACCAGCTTTGGCTGAATTGCCCGTGATGGTCGTTGCTCGGCCTATGATACTAGCCTTGGCGTACCCGGACGGGGTGGCGACAGTGTTCATGTTGTAAATGCCTCCGCCAGCCATCGTCGCAGAGTTTCCGCTGATGACGGCGTTCAGGTTAGATATGGTGCCGTCCTTGTTGTAAATGGCGCCCCCGAACTTGGCTTTGTTTCCTGAGAGCAAGCTGTCGCTTAGATCGGTAATCGTGCCTTCGTTGTAAATTGCGCCACCAAGCCCACTTGTCTGCGAGGTGACGTCTCCGTTGAGGAAGGACCGTTGATGCTCAGCGTCCCGTAGTTCTCAATCATGCGGCCTCCACTGGCCCCACCGGTGTAGGTCACGGTGACTCCTTGCACGAACATCGACGATCCGGGCCGGACATCGAAAGCGGAGATTGCCGTGGAATCAATGAAGGCGCCCGACCCGTTGATCCTGATCTGAGCGCTGGTGCCGTTGATGGTGAATGAGGTAACCGTGAAATGGTGCTGAGAAAACGGCATGTCCGGGCCTTCACGAAATTCGATCGTGTGCGCCTCGGCGGTCGGATCCTGGCTCTGGCAGTCGTATCTGGGAACGCCGGCATTCACAGACGCGATCGCCTCGGCCAGGCTGCAATAGTGGTCATTCGCGTCGAGCGACATCGCCGACGTCGTGCTGGTGTACACGTAATAAAGCGCGCCGTGCCCAGACGAATGCACAGACGAACCGCAGCCGAGCAGCACGGTGGCCGCCGTCCCCACAACCAGATACAGTCGGATGGCCAGCTGATTGCGCTCGACGGCGACGTGCAGATCGCAGCCGTGCTGCGGTTTGAACTCGAACGGCATGTCCGGAGTGCCTCGAAGGAGGCCAGGAGAAGAAGGCCAGGAAATGGACAGTGACAATAAGGGCGACAGGCACGAGCGTCAACGCCGATGAATGCGGTTATGTCAACCTTCCAAGCTTCGGCGAGGTGCGCGCAACGGCATGGACTTCTCCGGATGCAAGATGGCCGTCGCCCCCACCGGCGAGGTGTTCGTGACGGCGCAGAAGGAGATCTGGAAAGTCGGCCTGTGAACGCGCGTCGATTTCCGCCCAGGTGAAATCTCCTTGCATTCGCGCCGGGAACCGAGGACCTTCATGGTTGCCGCCCATGACGAGCGAAGCTTGGCCGATGCAACGCGGCTTGAGGGGTCAAGTCGCCGTCTGGCTGGGCGCCTCGTTGAGCGCCTTGCTGATCTTGGGATGCGGCCCGGATGGTGGACAGGGAAGCACGGGCGGTAGCCCCCCTACCGGGGGCGCGTTTGGCTCGGGCGGCGTCGGTACGGGAGGTGGTGGGTCGGGGGGGTCGGCTTCGGGTGGCAGCACCGCCACCGGAGGTAGCTCCGACGGTGGCGGCGACGGCACCGCGACCGGAAGCGGAGGCATCGCCCCTGGGACTGGCAGCGGAGGCGTCAGCAGCAGTGGAGGCGTCTCCAATGGAGGCATTGGCGGCGGCGGCGCGGGCGGAGCCAAGAATGGCGGCGCCGCTGGTCGGACCGATGTCGGAGAAGGCGGCGCCACCGCCGGTGGGCGCGGCGGGGCCGCCATGGGTGGCCGTGGCGGAAAAGCGGGAGCCCCAGGCGCGGGAGGCGCGCTCGGTGGCGGCGGCGCGGGCGCGGCGGCCAACGTCACCATCTGGATTGCGGGCGACTCGACGGTCGCCGACGGCAGCATGCCCTGTCCCATTGGGTGGGGCGCCGCGTTCGCCTCGCACTTCACCAGCAAGGTCACGGTCATCAACCGCGCGATCGGCGGTCGCAGTGTCCAGACGTGGCTGCACGACGTCGGCGCCACCATCGGGACCGACGGCGAGTGCGTTCTCAATTCGACGACCTATCAGGCCGCCTGGACCGCGATGCTGACCGGAATGAAGACGGGGGACTACCTTTTCATCCAGTTCGGGATCAACGACGGTGATTCGGCCTGCCCACGCCACGTCGGCACTGCCCTGTTCAAGACCGACTATGGGATGATGGCCCAGGCCGCCAGGGACCGCGGGGCCATCCCCTTGTTCGTCACGCCAGTGGGCATGATCGCCTGCAGCGGAAGCAAGGCGGTCGGTTCTCGCGCGACGTACGCGATGGCCACCAAGCAAGCCGGAACGCAGTACAACGTGCCGGTCATCGACCTGGAGCAACTGAGCGTGAACCTCTACAATTCCCTGGGATTCTGCCCGCTGCCGGGCGCCGACACGGCCGCCACGTTTCAATCGGGCGCGATCGGCAATTTCTTCTGCGAGGACCACACGCATTTCGAAGCCGCGGGCGCGGTCCAGATCGGCAATCTGGTGGCCCAGGCGCTGCGCGATCAGGGGCTTGGTCTGGCCGGCTATCTGAAATAACTCTGACCTGATACCCCTCCCCTGATACCCTCCCAGGTTGATTTTGAGTACGTTGCAACGAGTCCGCCAATGTGTCTCTCGCTCCGGCTATTCGTCGAAGGTGCCGAACATCTCGACACTAATAGTCGACCCACCTCCTCGATGATCACCCCTAAACCGGCCACTTCATCCAATCTGTTTTGGGTGATCACCGAGGATTCCGCACCGGCGGCATCCGCGCGATCGTCGCGACGACGACCTTGGCAATTGGCATGAATCTGCCTGCCAAGAACGTCCTTCTCGATGGGCGGCGCTGGAAGATGTTGCGACAGTACGGGCGCTGGTCTCTCGAGGACCTCGCCAAGTCAGAGTACGAGAACATGAGCGGCCGCGCCGGGCGGCTCGCGCTGACGGCGGACTTCGGACGATCGATCCTGGTGACGGCGTCGCTGTTCGAGGCGGATGCCTGGCTGCGCTGCTACATTGGCCGCGAGTTCGAGGCGATCGCGCCGACGCTCAAGGATGCGCCGCTGGAGGACCACGTCCTCGACCTGGTGGCGTCGGGGATGGGGCGATCGCTCGCTCCGATCGCTGTTACTGGCTAGCTTCACGGGCAAGGCGCACTGGAAGGACGCGCTCGGCCGCGGCAAGTTTCTGGGTGCGATCGACGAAGCGCTGGCGCTCTGCCGTGAAGGTGGCCTCGTGCGCAACGTCGACGATGACCGCCTGGCGCTGACCCACCTCGGGCGAGCGTGCGCCGCGAAAGGGCTGGGTGTTCGGACCTCGGCAAGGATGGCGGTCTGGGCAGTCGAGGCGCGGGACGCGGGCTTCGACACGACGCGGACAATCCAGCAAGACTCTCGCCTCCGAGGGCAAGAATCAACAAAATGATCGGTGTTTTGTTCCTATTCTCGCTCGCAGCCCTAAGTGGAATCAGAAGCGAGCAGGGCGTCGAGTTCGTGTCGGACGGCGAAATCGGCGCTGAGAATTCGCGGACGCTCGTGATTCACTTCGACTTCGAAGCGGATCTCGAACGGGCGAAGGCGGCGTCTTCCTGAGGCATCTTCAGCCAGGAGCAGTCGCATCTCGGCGGCATGGTTCGTGTTCGAGCAGAGGAAGCGAGCGGCTATTTCCGTTCCCGCAGAACTTATTCCAGCGGCAAATACAATAGGTCTGCCGTCGGCGGCGGGAAGAACAGAGACGGCTGCGTAGTCCTTGTCGAGAGACTCACCGGAGGCCTGTGAATACGATCTTGTCGCGGCGCCTTCGAGGCTCTGTCGAAGCTGCCCCTCCTCGGTGTCGCCTTTCCAACCAAACACAAGCCGCCGCTCAAGTTGGAGGGGCGGAAGTCGACTAGGCTGCCGCAGACAGCTCATCGCCAGAGATGACCCAAGGAACACGAGCATCGGGGGTTTGTCCTCAGGGCTGGCCGCATTGAGATCAGCGTCCTTCAATAGGCTGGACCTGATCACGCGCGTTTTGAGTCCAAGCTCCTGGCAAACCCGCGCGATCAAGAACACCCCGATGACTTCGCCCGTTCCGCTCCACTGGCCGAGATCAGGCCGCACGCGATCAGACGTGCGCTCCGGCAACTCATTTGAGAACACGATGTGAACCTTCTCGGTTCCGCCCGACGTACCGAGCAGATCACCTTTTATGAGTCTGCGCCAGAACGCCCGTGCTAGCTCACCGCGGTCCTTATAGACGAGCTCGCTCTGTTCATCTTTGACTGGCCAGCGGCGAAACCTGCATTGGTATCCAACGCGCTGTCGCCCGTCCGGGATCCACACGCACGCCACCCCGTCGCGAGGCGGATCGCTCAAGTAGATGCTTTCGAGCCGTTCATGCAAGCTCTGACGCAAGTAGCGCAGGTTCCGAAATTTGCCCCTGGGGATCGTGGCCGCCAACCTCTTCTCAAGCACGCTGGCGGTCAAGGGTCTGGGGCTCTCTTCCCCGAGGATGGAGAGCATTGCCCGCTCGGTCTGTCGACCCTTCTCAGTTAAAGCCGGATGGGTCAGTACATGCCTCAACGCCTTCTCCCGCTCGTGCGGATCAAGCGGCGTGTTGTGAACTGAGCACACGGCGCATGATGCACCAGCCTGCGGCCACCCGCCAGAGCGAAGGTGTCAAGCGTGAAAAGAGCGGCGCGGTGGAGTCGCATCGACAATCCAGAAGTCCTCGTTACGAAAGGGGTCTGAGAATGTCGAGAGGCCCGATCGTCCGTCGGCCGACGCCGTCGGCGACGGTCGGTGCTAGTTCGCTGGCAGTGTTGAACCATGGTGCTCACGGTAGGGCGCCTCGCGAAGGGAGACGCAATGGATTCAGCAGCTCTGCAGCAACCGCCGACGCCGGATTCCCCCCCAGTCGAGACGATCATCGAGTTGGCCCCCCCGTACTTTGGACTCCCGGTGAGCGGGTATGGCGGCACCGAAAGAGTGATCTGGTCCCTGAGCGTCGAGCTGAGCAAACAGGCCGTCCAAGATCCAACGCTCGCTCGCGTCGAGCTCTGGGCGCCTGGCGACTCTGCGCAAATCGCCTCTGGGACACGTCTCAAGCTCGTCTCGACGGTTCCAACAGCTCTGGGCCTGCATCAGCCCTTCCGGAGTATGAACCAACTGGGCGACGACATGTACCGCCTCAGGGAGCGTCTGGAGTCCGACGCGCAAGCGGTCGGTCACATCCACGTCGAGGACGAAGGGTTCAAAGTCTTCGGGGATGCGGCCAAAACGGTAAGTGTCAGGATCCTCACCACGATGCACAACTTGCCGAAGTGGTGGGCAGCCCGGTACTTCAGTCACATGCCCGTGATCGCGATCTCGCACGCCCAGGCCGCGGGTATCCGTGGGTTCAAGTTTTTGAAGGTAATCCACAACGGCATCGACCCCGACCTGTTCCATCCGACCTACGATCTGCGTTCAGATGCGCCGTTCGCCTTTCTCGGCCGCTTTTGTCCCAACAAGAATCCCGTGGACGCGGTCGAGATCGCGAGGGCGTGCGGCGCGCGCATCGAGGTCGCCGGGATCTCCGACAAGGATGCCGAGGACTACGCGAGGCGACTGGACGTGCTCATCGCGCAAGGAGTTGGGTGGGCCAAGAGAGTCGGAGAGGTAAGTGATGTGTTCGACGCGCGGCTGGGGCAGTCGTCGAAGTCAGCCTTTTTGGGAAACAGCCGGGCTTTGCTATTTCCGATTCAATGGCCGGAGCCGTTCGGGCTGGTCATCGCCGAGGCGAATGCGACGGGCACGCCGGTGATTGCCTACAACCACCCCGGCAGCTCCGTCGACGAGCTGATCAAGGACGGCGTCAACGGTTACAAAGTCACGTCGCGCGACGAGGCCGTGCAGGCCGCGCGGGCCATCCACAAGCTGGATCGGCGTCGGGTCCGAGAGTACTTCGAGCGGCACTTTACCGTGAAGACGATGGCCGAGGCGTACCGAAGGGTCCTCTGCGACGACCTTCCGCAGTATTGGAAGGACGAGGGCCTGAAATGACAAGGGATCGCCACAACCGACGCTGCGATCAACTCTGGGTGGCATCCCACGCCGCGGTGACCAAGCTGGTGGAGATTGGAATGGTTTCGAACGGCGTCAGCATCACCGACCCGGATGACGGCTGCGTGCTGGACGTCGTAGGCTTCGACACGGCGGCTCGGTCGGTCAGCGCGGATGTCGTAACCCGGACGTGGAGCGCGGGATGGCTGCTCGCCGACCCTCGATACGAGGTGCCCGTGTATCCGGAAAGCGAGGGCGCGGAGTCGACGCACGGCACGCCGAACGCGCCTAGCCCGAGGAGGTCGATGATGGTCTCGGCACGCTCGCGTGCGAATGCGAGACGTTGTCGATGGCTTGGCGCATGCCCCGCTCAAGCCGTCCCGAGGCCTTCCAATAGGGGTCGAATGCTGACGCCGCCGACGAATATCCCGAAGTTGCCCATACGCATCCTACTTGAGATCGACAGCCTTGTCTGTGACTACGGGGCGATAGAACTCTCCACCGTTGCCACGTCGGCCGTGTCCGGATGCGCTTCCAGGTTCCCCCATTCATAGTCGGTCGGCGAACGGCGGTTAAGAGCGCGAGGGGACGCCCCGGCGATTGAATCTTCCCGGACGGGAAAATATAGGTGGACGACGCGCCCTTGGGATGACAATCTTCCCGAACGGGAAGATATGACCACGAAAGCCAAGGTCGCGCCAAAACCCTTCCCGTACGGGAAGGTTCGGAATGTCGGCGATATCGGCGGGGCGATCCGGGCCAAGCGGACGGCCATAGGGATGCGACAGGAACAGTTGGCGGCCCTGGCGGGAGTAGGGCCGAGGTTCCTGTCCGAGATCGAGAACGGAAAAGAGTCGGCCGAAGTCGGCAAGGTGCTCCACGTCCTCCATCGGCTCGGGTTGGAGGTCTCGATCAGGCCCCGCGGCGGCGATGCAAATGGCGAATGAGCCGCAGCAGCTGGGTGTCTATTTCGAGGGCCAACCGGTCGGGATGGTGGCCGTCGACGCCAGCGGCCGCTTCACGTTCGAATACGCATATGCCTGGAAGTCCAACCGCAAAGCGTTCGCGATTTCGCGTTCGCTGCCCCTGCAGGGCGGTGACGTGCAGGCGAACGCGGGACACGCGTTTTTCGCGAACCTGCTGCCTGAGGGGCGCGTTCGCGAGCTGGTAGCCAGACACCTCGGTATCTCGCAGGGGAATGACTTCGCGCTTCTCGACGCGCTTGGGGGAGAGTGCGCTGGGGCGCTGGTGATCAGCCGCGCTCCTCCGACACCCAAGGCTCCCTCGTACCGACCGCTCGACGAGCACGAAATCGCGGCCCTCGCCAGCCGTGGCCACGCCTTCGCCGAGATCAGTGGCACGGACGGCATCCGGCTCTCGCTCGCCGGCGCCCAGGACAAGCTCGCGGTGAAAGTGGATGGCGCTCGTCTCCTTCTGCCCGAAGGAGACTCTCCGAGCACCCACATCCTCAAGTTCGCGAATCCGGACTACAAACACCTTCCCGAGAACGAGCTCTTCGTCACGAGGCTCGCAGGTCAGTGCGACATACCGACCGTTTCGGCCGAGCTACACGCGATAGGGAGGACGCGACACCTTCTCGTCAGGCGATACGACCGCGTGATCGAGGCGGACGGGACAATTCATCGCTTGCACCAAGAGGACCTTTGCCAGGCCCTTGGTGTGGCACCTGCGAGAAAGTACGAAGAGGAGGGCGGCCCTCGCTTCGATCAATGCTTCGGGGTGGTCGACGAGATGTCGATCGAGCCGGCGCTCGACACCCGAGCATTGCTTCGCTGGCTCGTGTTCAACACGATCGTGGGGAACGCCGACGGGCACGCCAAGAACTTGTCGCTGCTGCTCGGGCCGAAGGGAGAGGTCCGCTTGGCACCTTTTTACGATCTCCTCTCCACTGCCGTGTATCCGAGGATCGCGACGCGCGTCGCGATGACCGTGAGTGGGAAGGCCGACCCAGGTCAGATCGCAGGGAAAGATTGGCGGACGCTCGCGAAGGCCATCGGCGTTGGTAGCTATCTCGAGGACACCGTTCGCGAGCTCACCGAGGAGCTCCCGTCGAAAGCGCGCCAGTTGACGGTCGAGCTAAAGCGCGAGCACGGCGGGTTTGCCGTCACCGAGGTGATCAACACGACGATTCGGAAGCGTGCCCGCCGAACCGGGCAACTGCTGAAAAGTTAGATCATCTCCGGCTGCCGATCCGCCTCGCTTCGACGAAGGTGGCCAGATCCGCCGGCGCGATCCGGATCGCGTTCAAGATCCGGACATGAGCCAGCGCGCCCTCCGCACAGAGTCCGTACACGGTCGCGGTGCAGAGCCCGAGCTGCTCGGCCACTTCGCGGACGGACAACAGCCCGTCTTTCCCGCCCCGCATGCCCTGCAGATGGGGGGAGCGGTCGCAGTCGAACCGGGTAGCAACCGGGTAACAAACGGCGAGCGAACCGGTCGACCTTTCGAAGTCCTCACCGAACTGAATCATCAGATTGTCGCCGCTCTCGGATGGGCACCTGGCAGCGTCGCCTTCGCGTCTCGGGCAGCGAGACCTTGGCTACCAGACAGTGAAGAACGCCCACGGATAGTCACCTGCGGTGGTGGAGACGCAGTAGCCGCCGTTCTCGCGCAGGGGAACCGAGGCCCAGTTACCGCCGTTGCAAACCATCTGGGTGCCGTTGACGTAAAGGTTGCGACCAGGCGCCAGGTTGCCGCAGTTGCCACCCGCGATGGTTTGCGTGGTCGCCCGGCACACGACGCCCGTCCCCAGCGAGCCCGACTGGTAGCTGCCGCTCCAGGTGAACGAGAGCGGATTGGCACAGTGAAGGGCGCACGGATTGGCGGGCGGCAGTACCGGGCAGACGATGCCGTGGGCGGCGAACCCGTTGCAGATCTCGGCCTGGTGCGCGGTCTGATTGCCCACCATGCCGTACTGGTCGCGATCCACGGACAGGAAGTCGCCGGCCAGGCTCGCGTCGATGTTCGCGTTGCCGTTGAGTTTCAGGATGGAGTTGAGCAGCAGCGTGGCGATGATGTCCTGGTAGTCGGAGGGATGGGTCACGAGCAATCGCTTGCGGATGTCCCAGACGATGCCCGAGACGAGCTGGCCACACTCGTGAATCTCGCTGCCGCAGGTGGAGCAGTCCGTGGCCGAGAACTGGCAGGTGTTGTCGGCGGAGCGAAACTTCGAGCTGCAGTCGCCGACCTTGAGTCCCCGGGCCATGAAGGGATCGCCCGACATCACCGCAGCCAGGCTGTCCCCGATCCCCTCGTCGATGGCACCGGCGCCAAAGATGAAACCGCCACCCGTGTGGACCAGATGATGACCGTACTCATGGAAGACCACGGTGCTAAACCCCATGTTGTTGAAGACGCCGGTGGCATCCCCGCGGCAGAACCCAATGCTACCGCCGAGGCTGTATGAGGCGCCGATCCAGTTGTTGGGGTCGCAGTCCATGTTGGTTCCGAGCGGCATGTGCTGCTGGGAAGCGATGGTCGGATAGTTGGGAATGTAGTGGAGCGCGAAGTCCCGCACTTGCATCGCAGCGATGTACACGTTCACCTGGGCGCGGACGAGCGGATTCGTGTTGGCGGCATTGTGGACGAACTGCGCGAGGGCGGGCGGGACGATGGTCGTGTTCAGGACCTCGTCCGTTCCCTGCTGGTCGACGACGTCGAAGCGCAAGCCGTGGATGGGCGACGTGAGAGTGATCGGGCTGTTGCCGGCGTTGAGCAGGGTGAAGTTGCCAAGCGGACCCGTGAACCCGGTGGCGCCGGAGAGGCTGCTCACCTGGGCAGAGGCCATCGCCGTCGAGGTTACCGTCGAGCACTCGGCGGCCGCGAAACCGACGGTGGCGTTCCCGCGGACGCTGCCGCTGGCCGTTGCAGACAGCAGCAGGCTCCCGACCTTCAGGATCTCTCCGGTTTGCGCGTCTGCGATGAACAACCAACGGCCGCGTTGATCGACGGCCTCACCCTCGTACCGTACGGCCAGTCGAGGAGCGGCGTTCTCTTGATCGAGTCCTGCATAGATGACCAGCTCAGGCGCGGTGAAGCGGAGCCGCGTGCCCGAACCCGTAGCGGGGATACCCTCCTCGACAGGGAGGGTTTTCAACGATTCGACCGAGGCCACGGGGTCCACCGAACGTGGCGTGGCCCCTGGGGGCACCGTGGCCCCTGGGGGCACGCTGAAGTCGCCCAGGTTGCGCAGCGAGGACGCCGCCCAGGTCACCGGATTGCCCTGCGTGACGGTGACGCTCACGAGCAGACGTGCTCCCAGCACGGGGATGCCGTCGCGAACTTGTTTGTACGCGAACAGTTGAGACTTTGCGCCACTCGTGGAGTGCGGCTGGAGATCAAGGGGAGCGGCCCTCTGCGAGAGCGCGCCGGGCCCGCCATCGAACCCGGAGGGCTGAAGGTCGTCATCCGAAACTCCCAGAGCGAGTGCCGCGCCCTTGCGAAAGGTCTCGGCGCTCTCGTCCGGGGTCTTACCCGTCGCCATGGCTTCGCCCACCATTCTGACGACCCGGCCGCCCTGCGTGTGCACGCGCGCCCCAGGCAGCCGGGCGTGCAGGAATTCCTGATCCGCGGCGTCGACCGACCGCTGCGCGGCGGCAGCGCTCGAGCTTCCGTCTACGGCCTGCACAGAGGCGAGCGCGACCCGTTTCGGGTCGTCATCCCCGTTTCCTACAACGGGGGCCTGCGCGCACGCGCACGCTGCCAGGATCGAAAGCACGATGGGTCGACGGAGACTGGTTGTCATGGGCTCTCCTCCTCGGTACGTGGGGTCGTGCGGAAGGAAGGGGCGCAAAGGGCGTCGCCTGTTCGAACGGCAGACCGCAATCCCGCCTCAACGTCCGGCCGCTCCGGTGTCCGGCCACGGGGTTACCAGCAATCGTCTGGGCACGCAATTGGACGAGATCAGCCTGCGCCATGCACGGCGCGGCCGACCTTCGTCCATCCCTCCATCGATTATGGGCGTCGCTGATCTGACCGACCGGCTTCGGACGAGATCACATGCAAACGCCGCTGACCAGGCGGCGGTTTGCGTCGTTGCAGATCTCCTGGGCAGTACGGGAGCGGCGGTAGATCCGTACCATGTCGATGTCGCCGTAGAAGGCGAACTGGGCTTCGGTGAAGCCGGCAAGGGGGAAGCGATTCCCGAGAATCAATGCTTCTTGATTCGCCACGAGTGCCAGGCCGGCGCCGTTGTCCTGCCGGGCGCCCACGCGCACCGGGTTGCCGTCCTGATACAGCGAGATGCTTTCATCGGGAAGCCAGACGACGGCGATGTGGGTCCAGCCCTGGTTGGGAACCCCGCCGGTGAGGACGCCGCTTCCGCCGGAGTACCCGCCGAACTGGTAGGCCCCGGCCGGTGCCAGGTGCAGCCCCAACGCATAGCCGTTCATCGGATCGGCGCTCTGCTTGGCGATGATGTGGTCCAAGGCCCCGTCCATGGGGAACATGGCTGGCCGCACCCACGCTTCGAGGGTGGCGTTGGTGCCAACCAAATTGAGCGACGCATGATGCGGAATCCGAACGGTTTGCTTTCCACTGCTGAATCTCAAGGCCATGCCGCCCTGCATGCCGGCCACATGAACGGCGTCGGTGACGCCGTGATTTCCCCAGGCCGAGCCGTCGATGACCATGGTTCCGGTGTCGGAATCAAACGTGTAACAGGCGGCCAGCGCCTCCTCGACCGCGCAACCGAAAGCGGGGATCCCGCCCGCGCCGCCACCGCCACCTTGGCCACCGGTCCCGGGACGCCCGCCCGCGCCGCCACCGCCCCCTTGGCCACCGGTCCCGGGACGCCCGCCCGCGCCGCCACTGCCCGCGCCCGCCTGGCCGCCGGTCTCCGGACGACCGCCGGTCGGCGTCGCGCCGCCGCTACCAATGTTGCCCCCCGCGCTCGAGCCGCCCCCCAGACCTCCGGGGCCGCCTCCGGTCGCAGGGCCGGCACCGGCCGCGCCTCCGCTGCCCGGCTTCGTCCCACCGGCGCCGCCGCTTCCGACAGGGGGCGTGCCACCGCTGCCGATTGTGCCACCTCCGCCAATTGTGCCGCCGCGACCACCGTTCCCGGTCCCCAGGTCGGCCCCGCCGTCGGAGCTTCCGACTATCGGAGGCATGAAGCACCCCCCGATGAAGGCCATCGCGGCCATCATGCGCCAGGGCCGGCTACCCTGACCCCGTTCCCCTCGCCAGCCCCGGACCTTCAAAACGCCCACCCCGCGACGAGAGCGCCAGGGCCGATTCCGACGACGGGGGACGCTGCCGCTTTCACGTCACCGCTGCGGTTCGCACGCCTGGACCGGAGGTAGAGGACGACGCCGCTGGTCAGGAAGGCTGCGCTTGCCACCGCGACGGACACGGTCACCCAGCTGGTGGCTCGAATCGAACGCGCGAGATCGTCATTCTGCTGCTGCTCAATGGCGTGATCGGCGGGGTTCGGCGGATTCGAGTCCTTCGAAAGCCGTTCATTCGCGGCGGACCAGTCGTCGTATCTGCCGGCGTTCCAGATGAACAGAGAGGTGGCGACTCCGGCAGCCGCAATGCCGAGCCCGCCCACCGTCAGGCCCGCGATCAATTCACCGCTCATTCCCGATTTGGACGGACCGGTAACCGGAAGGGCCGGCGGCGCGGTGGGCGGCGAAGGAGGAGGAAGTTCCGATACCGGGGGTGGCGTCGAGGGCGTGGGCAGCGGGGGCGAAGCGGGCACCAGGGCCGGGAGCGGCGCGGGCGCCACGGCAGGCGGCGCGGTGGCTGCCGGATTGGGATTGGCCTCCTCGTGCGCGATACGTTGCTCCTGACGGGCTATCTCTTGCTCGACCTGCTTCCGGCGGTCAGCGGGAATCTGAGCTCCTCCTTCGACGAGGTAGCGTCGCATGGCACGGGAGGCTTGCGAAGGCTGGCCCGAAGCCGCGTAAGCCTGTCCCACATTGAACAGCACGGCGAAATGGGGGCTGAGCTGATACGCCTGCTCGAACTCCACGATGGCCTCGGAGTACCGACCGGCGTGGGCGAGGGAAAGGCCGCGGTCGAAGTGCTTGCGCGCCATTGCCCGCGGATCCACCTGAGCGCCGGCGGCAGTGGAAAACGTCCAAGCAGCGAGGACGCAAGCCGCGAAGGCGAGGCGCACCGAGCGAGATCTGGTCGACGTCATGTCGACGGTCGATATACACGATTCATGCCCACTGCGGCGGGCGCCAGAGGGCCGCGCGGCGAGCGGCTCTTCCCCCCGGAGCTGGCGCGGCGGCGGTGTCCGCGTGGACGTGGACTGTCCACGCGGACATCGGGCGGTTGAACCGAAGGGCGCCGACGTCGCGGCGGCAGCGCGCTATCTGTACGGGTTGGTCCCGTCGAAGAAGGGACGCTTGTCGACCGGGGCGCGTCCATCGCGGACCGGAGTCCGACGTTGAGGCCGGCGGCGGGGGTCAGGCTGAGGGGCAGCTCTGGAGACGGTGCCAGTGTCGCTGGCATCGCTGCCCGCGCTCGGGGACTCGGGCCGGTTCACCGGCGATCGCGGGGACGGTTCTTCGACCGGCGGCCCTTCTCGAGCGGTCCGCGGGTACGGGGAAGACGGGTGGGCGGTCTGCACCCGCTCGACAGGGGATGGCTGCCCGCTACCCCGTGCGTGGAGCGCGATGGCGCTCAGGACGACCACCGCCACCACGACCAAGGTGAGTCCGACGACGGTGAAGGTCTGGCGTCGGGACGGAGCCGGTTGCCCCGGGGACGGAGGCGCATCGCCGGGAACGGCCGGCAGCGAGACCCGCGTCTCCCCCGACGAAGCTGGCACGACTTGCAGTTCCAGCTGCGAGCGCAGGGGCGTGACCCGGCGACCGGCATGGCGGGAGAGTGCGCGGGCGAGCTCCATGACCGTCTGCGGTCGGTCGCTCGGTTGTGGCGACAGGGCCTGGTGTACCACTGTGGCGAGATCGGCTGGAACATCCGGACGCAACGTCTGGAGGGGCGCGACGGGTTGCGTGAGTACGTGATACAGGATGGCGTTGTACGTTTCTCCGGGGTGCGGTCTTTGACCGGCCAAGGCCTCATAAAGAATGACCCCGAGGGCGTAGATATCCGCGCGGTGGTCCAGTTCCTTTTCGCCGCGCGCCTGTTCCGGCGGCATGTAAAGCGGGGTGCCCATCGTCGAGCCTGTGCGCGTGAGGGAGGCCGGCGGTGTCTCCGTCCCCGCCCGGGCGAGCTTGGCGATACCAAAGTCCACGATCTTCAGGAGATCCGAACCGTCGCCGCGCCGGCAGATGAACAGGTTCTCCGGCTTCAGGTCGCGGTGGACGATGCCCGCGGCATGGGCCGCGTCGAGCCCCCGGCAGGCCTGGATCACCAGGTTGACGGCACGAGCGACGGGCAGGGGCCCTTCCCGGGCCAGGACTTTCGCCAGGTCCTCCCCGAGCAAGAGCTCCATCACGATGTAGGGTGCGCCATCATCGGCATGACCGAAGTCCACGACCGAGGCGATGTTCTCGCTGTCCAGCGAGCCTGCCGCCCGGGCCTCCCGGTGAAAGCGTTCGAGGACTTCGTCCTGGCCCGCCAGATCTGCATGCAGAAACTTCACCGCGAAGCGACGTCCCACCACGGCGTGCTGGGCCTCGTACACCGTGCTCATGCCGCCTTCGCCGAGATAGCGGAGGACGCGATATTTCGTCCCGAGGACTTCGCCAATGCGAGACGCCGCGCTCCCGGGGTCGGTCACGCGAGGCCTTGCTGCCGGGCGCGTTCGGCGGCGCGCAACGTTTCCAGATCGAGATCAGGACGAGCCTGCATCAGTCGGTAGGCGCGCTGGCGCGAGATCCCGACCACGGCCGCGGCTCTTGCGACGTTGCCCAGGTGCGCCCGCAGCGCCTGGATCAGTCGCTCGAAGTCGAGCTCGTCGCGCTCGAGCTGGCTCGGGGGCTCGCGTCGGCCTTCCGACCGGCTCTCCGTCGCGGCGACGTTGGGTGCCTGGCGCCGCCGGTTTCCGTCGCGGAGGCGGCTGGGCAGGTGGCGTTCGGTGAGGGTTGGTTCCTGTCCGTGAATGACGAGCAGCCGCCTCACCAGCGTCACCAGCTCACGCACATTGAGAGGCCAGTCATGGAGACAGAGACGCTCAATCAGCTTCGGGTCCAGCGCCGGCGGCGCACCCCCGCCCAGATCGTGCAGCAAACGCACGAACAGGTACGGTACATCCTCGGCGCGCTCGCGGAGGGGAGGCAGGCATATCGAAAGCCCGTCGAGCCGCGCGAACAGATCGGCGCGGAAAGTCTTGTGATCCACAGCCTGTTGCAGGGAGCCCTGGGCCGCCGCGATGACGCGAACGTCCACGCGGACCGGCTGCGACTCGCCGAGCGGGACGACCTCGCGCGCCTCGAGCGCTCGGAGCAGCTTGGCCTGCAGCGGCACAGGTAGATCCGTGACCTCGTCGAGGAGCAACGTCCCACCGCTGGCCGCGCGAAAATGGCCCAGGCTGCTCCGCGCGGCGCCGGTGAAAGCGCCCCGTCGATATCCGAACAGCTCGGCCTCCGCCAATCCTTCGGGCAGGGCGGCGCAGTTGACGGCGATGAAGTTACCCGGGCGCGCGCTGGCCGTATGAATCGCCCGCGCCACCAGCTCCTTGCCAGTTCCCGTCTCTCCTTCGATGATGACGGGAAGGTCGCTCCTGGCCGCGCTGAGGGCGGGCGTCACCGCGGCAAGCATGGTGGGCCCCCCGAACAGTCCCGGGGCGATGGCGCCGTACTTGAATTCGAGGGTGCCGTCCGCAGGAATCGGCGTGACCATCCCGACCCATTCGCCCAGCCGGACCACATCGCCCAGCGCGAGCGGCGCCTCGCGCGTGAGGCTGCCGTTTACAAAGGAGCCATTTCGGCTCCCCAGGTCACGGAGAATGGAGAGCGGTCCATCACGGACGATCTCCGCATGGTGGCGGGAGATCTCGGCTCCAGACAGTACGGAGCCGCAATCTTCTCCGCGCCCCAGCAGAATGTGCGGGAGGGACAAGGGAGTGAGCGGGCCGCTGGCGGCGGGAAAGAGCCATCTGAGGCCAAGAGGCGCCCCCGTCAGTGACGAGCGTCCTCCGTTTGGCGCGGGTACGGTCGTCCCACCCCCGCCCCGCGATTCACGAGACATACCGGACGGAAGTAGACACCGCTCACCGGGTCAGGGCAAGGACCGATCAGTGCCTCTCGTCCGGTCGATCTCCGGGCCTCCGCGACAGAAAAGCGGAAGCATCGGCGTCCTCTCCGCTAGGAATTCGCGGGGAATCCACGAGCGAGGGCGAGGACAATGTGGGCATTCACCGGCCTGCCGCCTTCATCAGAAGGTAATTCCTTTCCGGCGTGCTCGAGGTCTTCGAGGCCGCCGATCGGTAGAGCTCGACGGCTGCATCTCGTTCCCCGGCGCGTTCGAGGAGATGGGCGCGGACCGCGTCGAGCCGATGGCCCGTTCGGAGTCGCTCGTCGGCTTGGAGCGACGCGAGCAAGGCGAGCCCCGCCAGCGGACCATGAACCATCGCGGTCGCGACCGCGTGGTTGAGGGCGACGACCGGGCTGTCGGTCATGCCCATCAGAATCTCGTACAGCGCGAGGATCTGCGGCCAATCGGTATCCTCGGCTCGAACCGCTTCGTCATGGACGGCAGCGATCGTGGCCTGCAATTGATATTCGCCCACCGCCCCGAGCGAAAGCGCCGCGCTTGCGAGCGCCACGCCCTCGGCGATCTTCTCGCGATCCCAGAGCGACCGATCCTGCTCGTCGAGTGGAATCAGCTCGCCATTTGTTCCCGAGCGCGCCGCCCGGTGTGCATCGATGAGGAGCATGAGCGCAAGCAACCCGGCGACGTCTCCGTTCGCAGGCAGCAGCTTCCGCACCTCGCGCACGAGACGGATCGCCTCGTTCGACAGCTCCGGGCGCTGCAGGTCGGGCCCCGAGCTCGTGTATCCCTCGTTGAACACGAGGTACAGCGTGTGCAGAACCGAACCGAGGCGTTCCGCCCGTTCATCCACATCGGGCACCCGGAAGGGGATGCCGGATGCCCTGATGGTCTCCTTGGCCCGGCTGATGCGTCGAACGATGGTCAGCTCCGGGACCAGAAACGACTTCGCGATCTGGGCTGTCGTGAGGCCGCCCACCGCTCGAAGCGTCAGCGCAATTGCCGACCCGGAGGTGAGCGCCGGGTGGCAGCACATGAAGAGCAGGACGAGCGTGTCGTCGGGATCGATGGCCAGCTCGCCGTCCGCCGGCGCGACCGCGGCGGGCGCTTCCTCGGCCACCGCGGCCGCCGCCTTTCGGCGCGCCGTTTCGCTGCGAAGGTGATCGACCATTCGCCGCTGCGCGACCCGGATCAGCCAGCTCCGGGGATTGTCCGGCACGCCGTCCCGCGGCCATTGGGCAGCCGCGGCGATCAGCGCTTCCTGCACGGCGTCCTCCGAGGCGGCGAAATCGTGAAATCGCCGGACCACGGCGCCGAGCACCTGCGGCGCCAGGTCGCGCAGCAGGTGCTCGATGGGACGGTCGGGCGATGGCGTCGACACCGGTCAGAGATCCTGGTGACTTCCCAGGACCTGACGGATCTCGATCCAGAGGTGCTCGATCGGGGTGCCGTCTGCCGCCGTGATGGGGGCTCCCGGCGCCTTCGAGGCTTCCCCGGCGATCTCGAGCGCGCGCTCGGGGCTATCCACGTCGACGATCCAGAAGCCCGCGAGGAACTCCTTGGATTCGGCGAACGCGCCATCGGTGATCAGCTTGCCGTCCTTCCCCGCGCGCACGCGTTTCGCCTGCTCGGGCGCCGCCAGTCCCTCCGTCGCCACCAACTCGCCCGCGTCGCTGAGCTTCTTGGTGAACGCTTGCATGAACGCCGTGTTGGCCTCGAGAATCTTCTTCGGCCACTTCATGTACTGGGCGTAGCCGTCCCTCGGGGTATTCATGATCAGCATGTATTTCATGGCTTTGTTCCTTCCCGATTTGCGCGATTGGTCCGGTTCTGGGCGCCCCGCAATGGGCCCCTTCTGCAGCTACGTCGGACGCGAAGTCCGGATTGCGACAAGGCGATCGAATTCTAGCGGCTGGGCTGAGCGATTCGCTCATCAAGGACGACGTGGCCGTGCACGCCGCCCAGCGAAACGCGTCGATCAGACCTCGTCCTGTCGACCTGCCTCGCCAAACCCCGTCCCTCCGAGACAGCTCCGCCGCCGTCAATGCTGAGGGCAGCCATGGGGATCCGGACCGTCGGTATCCCCCGCGATGCTGCTCGGTGCACAGTAGGGGACGCTGTTCCCGGAGGCGGGTATCAAGATGTCGTCC
>Ga0207670_10000027_pt1 | contig 129850 bp, 88 predicted proteins | sample KBSS23HmetaG_FD_184339 | JGI IMG/M metagenome (GOLD analysis project Ga0207670, IMG submission 184339) | Switchgrass rhizosphere microbial communities from Kellogg Biological Station, Michigan, USA - KBS S2-3H metaG (SPAdes) (version 2) | ecosystem: Host-associated > Plants > Roots >...
GAGATCGGCGCGTAGGCGGTGAAGTAGTTGGGGTCGCTCCCCATGTGCGCCGAGCCCTGCACGTTGTTCTGGCCGCGCAGCGGGTTGATGCCGGTGCCGGGCTTGCCGACGTTGCCGGTGAGCAACGCGAGGTTCGAGAGCGCGATGATGCCCTCGGTCCCCTGGATGTTCTCGGTGAGGCCCAAGCCGTGGAACGAGACGCTGGGGCTGCCGAGCGCGTACATGCGCGCGGCCTTGCGCACCAACTCCGCCGGCACGCCGGTGACTTCCTGCACGAGCTCCGGCCGATACCGGCGCAGGAACTCCTCGTACTCCGCGAACCCCTCGGTGCGCTGCGCGATGAACTCGCGGTCCTGGAGGCCTTCCTCGACGATCACGGCCGCCATCGAGTGGAACATGGCGACGTTCGCGCCGGGCGTGATCGGCAGATGCAGGTCGGCGATCTGCGCCAGGCCCACGTTGCGCGGGTCGATCACGATCAGCTTGGCGCCGCGGCGCACGGCGCGGCGCAGGCGCACGCCCACCACCGGGTGGGCCTCGAGCGCGTTGCTGCCGGAGATGATGATGGTCTTCGTGTAGTCGATGTCCTCGAACGCGCCGGTGGCGGCGCCGGTGCCGAACGCCACGCGCATCGCGGCGGCGGTCGGCGCATGGCAGACGCGCGCGCAGCAGTCGATGTTGTGCGTGCCGAGGCCCGCACGCACGAACTTCTGCGCCACGTAGTTCTCCTCGTTCGTCCCGCGCGCCGAGGACAGCACCATGATCTTGTCGGCGCCGCGCTCCTTCACGGTCTTCGCCATGGTGTCGGCGATGTGCTGGAGTGCCTCGTTCCAGGTGACGCGCTTCCATTCACCCGGCCCGTCCTCCGGACGGGCGCCGCGGGTCCGGATCATCGGGTAGCGCGCGCGCGCGTCGCTCTGGACGAAGCCCCAGGCGTAGCGGCCCTTCACACAGGTGTGGCCGAGGTTCGAGCGGCCTTCGGGCGACGGCGAGATCTGCACCAGCTCGCCGTCCTTCGTGCCGGCCATGATCTCGCAGCCCACGCCGCAGTAGCTGCACACCGTCTTGGTCCACTCGGTGGGCCGGCCTTTTTCGAGCACGGTGCGATCCAGGATCGCGCCGGTCGGGCACACGTCGGCGCAGGCGCCGCACGAGACGCACGAGCTCTCGAGCATCGACGGGCCGTCCGGGTGCACCCACGTGCGCCAGCCGCGCTGCGCCACCTTCCACACCGACTCGCCCTGGATCTCGTCGCACACGCGCACGCAGCGCATGCACGCGATGCACTGGTTCATGTCCACGTGCAGGTAGGGATGCGAATCGTCCACCAGCGTCGGGTCGGGGACGTGGCCGTTCGTGGACACGCCGTACTGGTTCAAGAGCGAGTGGAACGTGGCCGTGGGATCGTGCTCCACCGCCACGCCCGGGTAGCGGTGCGCGTGCATCTCGAGCACGAACTTGCGCGCCTCGTGGAGCTTCTCGCCCTCGGTCACGATGTTCATGCCGTCGGCGAGCGCCGTGACGCAGGCGGCCACCGGCGTGCCGCGGCCTTCCAGGCTGACGAGGCACATGCGACAGGCGCCGACATTGGAGAGCCGGTCGTGCTGGCAGATCGTGGGCACGTCGGCGCCCGCGGCCCGCACGGCGTCGAGGATGGTGGCGCCGTCGCTCTCGATGGGGCGGCCATCCACGGTCACGCGCTTCATGTCTCGTCTCCCGGGAGGGGGTCTCCCGTCAGGCCGTCCCCGTCGTCCCTGATGGGTCCCGGCCGAGCGGGCGGGGCCGCGGCCCTTGGGGGCGGGCGAGCGGCACCGAAGGCCATTGTAGATGAATTATCGGCCCTGGGAAGCGCTCCGTGCAGGGGGACTCGGCCCAGCGAGCCGCATCCGGCACGGCCGAAACGGCACCGGTGGCCCCCGGCCTGACCCGCCCCTGACGCGCTGCTAGAGTCCGTCCTCCTCGCCGACCCACATCTCCTTATCGAAGGCTGTAGGGAGGATCCCCGATGCATCCCCGCCCCGCCCGCCGTGTCCTGCTCGCTGTGCTGTTCACGGCCATCCCGTCGGCCGCATTCGCCGCGTTCTCGCCCGCGCCGCCACCCACGCGCACCGCCGTGGTCACCGACACGCTGCACGGCGTGCCGATCGCCGATCCCTATCGCTGGCTCGAGGACAAGGACGCGCCCGAGACGCGCACCTGGGTGCGGGCGCAGATGGCCTACACGATGGACCAGCTCGGCAAGGTGGCGGGCCGCGACCAGGTGGTGGCCGCACTCGCCAAGTACACCCGCGTCGACGCCCGGACGATCCCCGCCGTGCGCGGCAAGCGGCTGTTCTTCACCACGCGCAAGGCCGACCAGCAGCAGCCGGTGCTCGTGATGCGCGAGACGAGCGACGGCCAGGACGTCGTCCTCGTGGACCCGAATCCCATGTCGCCCGACCACACCACGAGCGTCACGCTGGTCAACACGTCGCTCGACGGCAGGATGCTCGTCTACGGCATCCGCAAGGGCGGCGAGGACGAGATCGAGCTGCATGTCTACGACGTCGACAAGAAGGCTGAGGTCGCCGGTGGGCTGCCCAAGGGCCGCTACTTCGGCGTCGCGCTCGACAAGCAGAACAAGGGCTTCTGGTACTCGCGCTGGGCCCCGGAGGGTTCGCGCATCCGCTACCACAGGCTCACGGACGACGCGGCGAAGGACGCGCTGGTCTACGGCGAGGGGCTCGGGCCCACCGAGATCCCGGCCGCCGGCCTCTCCGACAACGGCCGCTGGCTCCTGATCGGCGTGTTCGTGGGTTCCTCCGGCGACGACACGCGCTACTACATCAAGAACGTGGAGTCGAACGGTCCCATCGTCACGATCGCCGACACGATCCACAGCGCGATCAACGTCGACATGGCCGACGACCAGCTCGTGATCGAGACCAACTGGAAGGCGCCGCACCACCGCGTGCTCGTGGCGGACGCGAAGAAGCCGCAGGTGCAGTTCTGGAAGGAGATCGTGCCCGAGTCGCCGGACGCGACGATCGACAACATGACGCTCGCCGGCGGCAAGATCTACCTGACCGTGCTCCAGAACGTGGCCTCCAAGCTGCGCGTCTATTCGCTCGACGGCACGGCCGGCGGCGAGGTGCCGCTGCCCGGCATCGGCAGCCTCGGCAGCAACCAGGGCGGCAGCGGCGGCATGTACGGCGAGTGGGCCGGCAAGGAGGGCTACTTCCAGTTCTCCTCGTTCAATCGCCCGCCCACGATCTACCGCTACGACTTCACCAGTGGCAACGCCGGGGCGTGGTGGACGTCGTCGGCGCCGTTCAAGGCCGACGACTATGAAGTGCGCCAGTTCACGATCCGCAGCACGAACGACGCCCGCGTGCCGTTCTTCGTCGTGGCGCGGAAGGGCACGCCGGTCGACGGCTCGAACAAGGTGCTCATGGGCGGCTACGGCGGCTTCAACGTCAGCGTGACGCCGGCGTTCTCGCCGTTCATCGCCGCGTGGCTCGAGCTCGGCGGCGTGTACGTGTCCACGAACCTGCGCGGCGGGTCCGAGTTCGGCGAGGCCTGGCACAAGGACGGCATGCTCGCGAACAAGCAGCACGTGTTCGACGACTTCCTGAACATCACGCAGTGGGTGCTCACGCACGGCTACTGCAAGCGCGAGGGCCTGGGCATCAACGGCGGCAGCAACGGCGGGCTGCTGGTGGGCGCGGCGATGACGCAGCGGCCCGACCTCTACGGTGCCGTGCTCTGCCAGGTGCCGCTGCTCGACATGCTGCGCTACGACCGCTTCCTGGTCGCCAAGTTCTGGGTGCCCGAGTACGGCTCGGCGACGAACGCCGAGCAGTTCGACTGGCTGCGGGCCTACTCGCCCTACCAGCGCGTGAAGACGGGCGTGAAGTATCCCGCGGTGATGTTCGTGACCGGCGACTCGGACACGCGCGTCGACCCGCTCCATGCGCGAAAGATGGCGGCGCTCATGCAGTCGCTCAACGGCGACAACCCGGTGCTGCTGCACTACGACGTCTCGAGCGGCCACGCGGGCGGGAAGAGCGTCGATAAGAGCATCGAAGACAACGCCGACCTGCTGCAGTTCCTGAGGTGGCGGCTGGGGATGGTGCCGCCGACGCCGTGATGCGCTGGTCCCGCCGTTCCTTCCTCCGCACTTCGCTCGCCGGCGCCTCTGGGCTCTTCACTCCCGGCGGCGTCGACCTGGCGCTCGCCGCGATCTCGAACGGACCGCAGCTCGCGGCCAAGGGCTACGGCGCGCTCGTCAGCGATCCGGATGGGTTGCTCGACCTGCCTGCGGGTTTTCGTTATCAACTGCTCTCGACGGGGATCACCGAGGACGACCGGAAGACCGACGCGCGGTTCGACTCGCCGCTGAGCGATGGCAGCCCGACGCCCGGGCTGCACGATGGCATGGCCGCGTTCGCGGGTCCCGACGGGGTCACCATCCTCGTGCGCAACCACGAGTTGGACACCTTCCACGGACCGAAGGTCGACGTACGTCGCGAGCGGCCGTACGACCCCCTGACTGGCGGCGGCACGACCACGCTGTGGGTTGATCCCGAGCGCCGGCTGGTCCGATCGTTCGCGAGCCTTTCGGGCACGCTGCGCAACTGTGCCGGTGGCCCAACGCCTTGGGGCTCTTGGCTGTCGGCGGAAGAGACGAACCTCATGCCGGGCGCCGAGGACCCCGTCAACGCCGACCTCACGCCCAAGGTGAGCAAGCCTCACGGCTACATCTTCGAGGTGGACTCACGCAGTGAGGGGCTCGTGGACCCGATCCCGCTCAAGTCGATGGGCCGCTTCAGGCACGAGGCGGTGGCCGTGGATCCCGCGACGGGGTTCGCCTACCTGAGCGAGGACCTGGACGACGGACTGTTCTACAGATTCCTGCCCGATGCCGTGCGTCGAGGGACCAAGCCATCCGCTTTGCGCGTGGGCGATTACGCGCGCGGCGGCGTGCTCGAGGCGCTGCGCGTGAAGGGCCGCGCCAAGCTCAAGACGCAGAACTGGGAACACCCCGAATACGCTCACGTCAAGTCCGGCCACGACGAGTCCGGTGGCGACGCCTTCCGCCGTCGGGCGTTTCGACGCAGCGCGATCGAGCTCGGCGAATCGCTCGCGATCGACTGGGTGCGGATCGAGGACCCCGACCCCGACATGGACCTCACCCGCACCCCCGACGACCCCAAGCGCTCGCGGGCCGCCCCAAGCTCCACGCGGGCACAGGGTTTCGCGCTGGGCTGCGCGCAGTTCGCGCGCACCGAGGGGATCACGTTCGCGAACGGAAGTGTCTACATGTGTTGCACCAGCGGCGGCCCGGGCAAGCTCGGCCAGGTGTTCCGCATCAGCCTGCGGGAGCAGCGCTTGTCGCTGCTCACCCAGCCGGGCGATTCGTCGCTGCTCGACGGCCCGGACAACCTCTGCGCCGCGCCGTGGGGCGATCTCGTCGTATGTGAGGACAATCTCTCGAAACGCGAGAACTTCGTTGTCGGTGTGACGCCACAGGGTCACTGCTATCGAATCGCGCGCAACGCGCATCCCAGGAAACGCGAGTTCGCCGGCGCGTGTTTTTCTCCCGATGGGAGCACGCTGTTCGTGAACGTCCAGAACCCGGGACTCACGTTCGCGATCTGGGGCCCGTGGAACTCTCGCCGCACGTGAGCGTTCGCGCGCGCCCGCGTTGCGCGCGCACAAAAACTGTCCAGCGGAAATTTCACCGCGACTTGTCGGGAGAATTTTTCGCTTGTGGCGGTCCACGCAGAGATGGGATAACCCAACCTCGCCGTCGAAGGCAGGCCGCCCCACATGCTCTTCGCGGATTTGATTCGCATCCAACCCCACGACAACCTTGAGCCGCTCGCCGTCTTTCGTTCGTGTTCCTCCAGTCCAGCCGGGCCGACCTGATGCAGCGGCGTCGATCAGCCCCGGAGGTCGCCCCGGCCGGACACCATGCTGAAGCTGGGTATTCCCCAATGCTTCGCGGACCAGGGAGGTCCTCATGTCGTCATTCGTGTCCACGGAGAAGTCCGACCTCACCACCAACGCACCGACGCTCGCTGGGATCCACGTCGCACGGCGCTTCACGACTCCCGGACGCCATCCGTTCGAGGACGTGAAGTGGGAGCGCCGGAAGACCGTCATCTCGAATCCTGACGGCTCGACCGTCTTCGCCATGGAAGGCATCGAGGTGCCCGCGGACTGGTCGCAGCTCGCCACGGACATCGTGGTCAGCAAGTACTTCCGCAAGGCCGGCGTGCCCGGCACGCCGGGCCACGAGACGAGCGTGCGCCAGGTCGTGCACCGGCTCGCGCACACCATCCGCAACGCCGGTGAACAGCAGGGCGGCTACTTCGCGGCGGCCGAGGACGCCGATGCGTTCGAGGCCGAGCTCGCGTACATGCTCGTGCACCAGCTCGGCGCGTTCAATTCGCCGGTGTGGTTCAACTGCGGGCTCTATCACGAGTACGGCATCGGCGGCTCGGGCGGCAGCTTCGCCGTGAACGAGACGACGAACGTCGTGCAGATGACGCCTGATTCGTATTCGCGCCCTCAGGTTTCGGCGTGCTTCATCCAGTCGGTGGGCGACGACCTGATGTCGATCTTCGAGCTGGTGAAGAACGAAGCGCGCGTCTTCAAGTACGGCTCGGGCACGGGCACGAACTTCTCGAAGCTGCGCGGACGCATGGAGAAGCTCTCGGGCGGCGGCACGTCGTCAGGATTGATGAGCTTCCTCGAGGTGCTCGATCGCGGCGCGGGTGCCACCAAGTCGGGCGGCACGACGCGGCGCGCGGCGAAGATGGTCGTGCTCGACATGGACCATCCCGAGATCGTCGACTTCATCCACTGGAAGGTGCGCGAGGAGCGGAAGGTCGCAGCGCTCGTGACCGCGGGCTACTCGTCGGACTTCAACGGCGAGGCGTACGCCACGGTGGCGGGGCAGAACTCGAACAACTCCGTGCGCGTGCCGGACGCGTTCATGGATGCCGTCGAGAAGGACGGCCCGTGGCAGACGCGGCTGCGCACGACCGGCGGGGTGTACGAGACGTACCAGGCGCGCAAGCTCTGGCACGACATCGCCGATGCCGCTTGGGCGTGCGCCGACCCCGGTGTGCAGTACGACGACACGATCCAGAAGTGGCACACGTGCAAAGCAACAGATCGGATCAACGCGACGAACCCGTGCTCGGAGTTCGTCTTCCTCGACGACACCGCCTGCAACCTCGCGTCGGTGAACCTGATGAAGTTCCGGCGCGACGATGGGTCGTTCGAGATCGAGGGCTACCGGCACGCGAACCGGGTGTTCTTCCTGGCGCAGGAGATCCTTGTCTCGTTCGCGTCGTACCCGACCGAGCGGATCGCCCGGAACTCGGAGGACTACCGGCCGCTGGGCCTGGGCTACGCCAATCTCGGGACGCTGCTGATGGTCGAGGGCCTGCCGTACGACAGCGACGCCGCCCGCGCCTACGCGGCGTGCATCACCGCGATCATGACCGGCGAGGCGTACGCGCTCTCGGCGGAGATGGCGGCGAGCAAGGGCGCGTTCGCGGGCTTCGAGAAGAACCGCGACAGCATGCTCGGCGTGATGCGCCTGCACCGCGAGGCCGCGCGCGCCATCGACCCGGCGCTCGCCCCGCGCGACATGCGCACGGCGGCGATCGAGGCGTGGGACCGCGCGGTGGCGTTCGGCGGCCTGCACGGCTACCGGAACTCGCAGTCCACCGTGCTCGCGCCCACCGGCACGATCGGGTTGCTGATGGATTGCGACACCACCGGCGTCGAGCCCGACTTCGCGCTGGTCAAGTTCAAGAAACTCGCCGGCGGCGGCTACTTCAAGATCGTGAACCAGTCGGTGCCGAAGGCGCTCCACCGCCTGGGCTACGACGAGCAGGAGATCGACCGCATCATCCGCTACGCGGTGGGCTACGGCACGCTGCGGGGCACGCCGCACATCAACGACTCCTCGCTCCATACGAAGGGCTTCACCGATCTCGAGCTGAACGCGATCGAGAAGTCGCTCCCCAACGTGCTCGACATCCGGCAGGCGTTCGGACGCGGGATGCTGTCCGACGAGCTGCTCACGCGGCTCGGTGTGAGCATGGCCGAGCGCGAGAAGCCCGCGTTCAACATCCTGCCGTTCCTCGGCTTCACCGATCTCCAGATCGACGAGGCGAACCTCTACGTTTGCGGCACGCAGACGGTGGAGGGCGCGCCGGGCCTGAAGGCCGAGCACCTGCCGGTGTTCGACTGCGCCAACCGCTGCGGCCAGCGCGGCACGCGTTTCATCAAGCCCATGGGTCACGTGCGCATGATGAGCGCGGTGCAGCCGTTCATCTCTGGCGCCATCAGCAAGACCGTGAACCTGCCGAACGAGGCCACGGTCGAGGACGTGGAGAAGATCTACCGCGAGTCGTGGAAGCTGGGCCTGAAGGCCGTGGCGCTCTACCGCGACGGCTGCAAGCTGTCGCAGCCACTTGCCACCGCCACCAAGAAGAAGGCCGACGAGCCCGCCGCGGCGGCGTCTGCGGCCGCGGCGCCGACCAAGCTCCACCGTCGCCGCCTGCCGCGCCGCCGGCACGGCTTCACGCAGGAGGCGCGCATCGCCGGCCACAAGGTGTTCCTGCGCACCGGCGAGTACGAGGACGGCGGGCTGGGCGAGATCTTCATCGACATGCACAAGGAGGGCGCGGCGTTCCGCAGCATGATGAACTGCTTCGCCATCGCCGTGAGCATGGGCCTCCAGTACGGCGTGCCGCTCGAGGACCTGGTCGACCAGTTCTGCTTCACGCGCTTCGAGCCGCACGGTCGCGTCGAGGGCCACGACAACATCAAGGTGTCGACGAGCGTCATCGACTACGTGTTCCGCGTGCTCGGCTACGAGTACCTGAACCGCACCGATCTCGCGCACGTCGTCGATGAGGCCCCGGTGGGCAAGCTGATGCCGCGGCCGCACGCGACCGACATGCCGGTCGGGAAGGAGCACCGGGGCGCGATGACCTCTCAGGCGGCGGGCATCTCGCCGGCCAAGGCGATGGTGACGCCGACCCAGTACGTGACCCGCATCAGCGAAGCCGACGACGCGGGCACGGCGAGCCTCGCGGTGCAGAACAAGAAGCTGCTGGGCGACGCCCCGGCGTGCGACAACTGCGGCCACATCACCGTCAGGAACGGCACCTGCTACAAGTGCCTGAACTGCGGCAGCTCGATGGGGTGCTCGTAGGCCACAGTCCCAGCAACAGCGAATGCGAAGCGGCCGGCGCCCTCGGGCGGCCGGCCGCTTCGGCGTTTCAGCGACCGTCCGTCGGCCCCGGGCCGGTCGCGAACCGCAGCGGCCGCGGCAGGGCGACGCAGCCCGTGTCGAGGCCGGCGGCTGAGCCGGCGATCAGGAAGCTTTCGAACAGCCCGGTGATGCACGGGTCCACGTCGTTGTGGCTGCGGTTCGGGACCACGATGTGGAGACCGTTCTTGAACCCGCGCACCACGCTCTCGCCATAGCGCGGTGGCGTGATGGGATCGAGATCGCCGGAGATGGCGAGCACCGGGACGCTGGCGGTGACCGGGCGCCAGAACTCCTTCGGCAGCGCCGCCCGCGGCCACCCCGCGCACTGTGCGAGCTGCCAGCGAACGGGGAAGTCGCCGAAGAACGTGCCAGTCGTCGCGCCCGGTATCTCGCGGGGGTCCACCTGCGGCATCGCTTCGCTGCAGAGGATGCACAGGAACACGCCGAGCGGTGGTGGTGGCGGGCCACCCTCGTCGCTCAACGCTTGCGCGAGCGGCCGGTTGTCGCCGGTCGCCGCCGCATGGATCAGATACGGCAACCGCTCGATCGGCCGCGAGCCGCCGAGCATCGCCTGGACCAGGTCGCGCACCGCGCGGTCGGAGAGCTCGACCGCGCGAGGCGCGCCGCCGGGGCCATCGCCCGTCATGCTCGCCGGCGTCCTGCGGAGCCGCGCCAGCAGCGCCTCCATCTCGCCCGCTGGATCGGGGAACGCGGCGTGGCACGAGGAGTCCGCCGCGCACTCGCGGCACACGCGCTCGAACATCGCCTGCGCCGTCGCCGCCAGGTCGAGCTGCATCGGCAGCGCGAGCGGCACGACGCCGTAGAGCACCGCCGCGCGCACGCGGTCGGGATGCTGACGGATGTAGACCTGTGCTGCCTTGGTGCCGTACGAGACGCCGTAGAGGTTCAGCCGCTCGTAGCCGAGCCAGGCGCGCACGGCGTCCAGATCGTCCATCGCGATCGGCGTCGAGTACATGCGTAGATCCGCAGCGGTCCCGAGCGAATCGCGACAGCGGCGCAGCGCCGCGAGCGCCGCGGCCGTGTCGGCGGAAGTGACCCCGCTACCGCACACGAGCGGCTGCGAGCCCCACGTGCCGCGCTGGTCCACGAGCAGGATGTCGCGGTGCTGCCGGAGCCTCGGGAACGCGCGGGAGAGGAAGCCCGCGAAGCGCGTCGCCGGCGCCACGCCGCCGCCGGCCAGGAACACGAGCGGATCGCCCGCGACCGAGTCGCCGGTCGCGGGCACCACGACCACGTTCAACGAGACCTTGCGGCCGCCGGGCTTCGACCGGTCCTCGGGCACTTCGAAGCGGCCGCAGAGCAGGGAGTCGGACACGCCCTGCACGACGCACGGCGCGAGCTTGCCCGCGAACTGTGGGCGTCCCGGCGAGCGGGCGAGCGCGGGGTCAGCGATGAGCACGACGGCAAGGAAGGCGAGCCCGAGCGTTGTTCGGCCGCGATGGGTTGACGTCATCGCCGGGTCAGACACGTCGATCACCCGAAAGGGTGGACGCCCTCTACCGTGGCAGCCGCGGCCACCAGCGCGCCACCTCCCGGGTGTAGCGCTCGTACGATGCGCCGAACTTCCCGCGCAGCGTCGGCTCTTCATAGAGCACCACCAGCAGGTGGATGATCGCGAACCAAATGGCGATGTAGCCTGCGAAGCCCCACGAGAACGCGAACATCAGCTCGCCGAGCAGCGTGAGCACCATGCCCAGGTACATCGGATTGCGCACGACGCGATACGGCCCGTGCACGACCAGTTCGCGCGGCGGGTCCATTGGGAACGGCGTGCCGCGGCCGCGCGTGGCGAACTCGCCGACGCACGCGAGCATCAACACCACGCCAGCAACAAGGAAGACCAGCCCCGCGACGCCGGACGCGCTCGCCGGCCGAACGCGCTCGAGCGCGACGTCGAAGTACCGCCACGGGATGTAGACCGCGACGGTGAGCACGAACAGCGCCGACCAGACGAGCGCGCGCAGCGCCACCCACCACGAGAGCCGCGGCGACCGATCGCCCACGACGGCTCAGCCGGTGCAGGCGAGCGCCCGGGCGTGCCGCGGGTTCCGCGTCATCGTCACCGATAGGTCGCCTTGAGCCGTCCCCAGGACGATTTCACGGTCGGCGTGGCCCCGAGCTGGCAGACGATCGCGTTGTACAGGTACTGGGTGGCGTCGAACTGATTCCCGGGCTGAAACTCGGGCATGTAGGAGATGTAGCACGCGTGGAGGTTGCCGTTCGTGTAGGTCGTCACCACGTTGCGGCCATCCGCGGAGCGCGCGACAAAGCTTGCGCCCGCCAGGTCCGCGAGATCCCATGAAAAGTCGTCGGCGGGCACTTCAACGAACGGATAGCCGCCCTGATTCAATGGATCGACGATGTTGTCGAACAGACAGTTCGACGGCGCCAGGATCCCGGCAGCGGGCGCGGATGGCACCTCGCTGCTGTTGTAAGCAATGTCGGACCGGAGTCCCCAGAGCGGGGCGAGGATTCGGTTGTCGGTAGGAGCGTACTGCATCATCGCGTAGGTTCCGATCAGCGGATGGCCCTGGCTAGCATAGGAAGCGAGGGCGGCGACTTCCGCAGGCGTCCACTGGTCCAAACCCCCCGCCGGATCGCTCACGATCACGACGTCGGCAGCGCTGTTCTGGAGGTCAGCGAGCGTGAAGCCCGCGACCTCATGGAGGCTGCTGTAGTCGATGAAGAGGGGGATCGGGCCGTACGTGGACCAGTGGCTGTTCAGGTAGTCCCACACCAGCGCACCCGAGCCCCCTCCCCAGGACTTGACCACGACCGCCTTGATCACACCGAGTGGCGCCCTGACGGGCTGTCGGGTGGACGTGGGGCTCGGCGGAGGCGTCGTACCGTCGGCCATCGCGTTTGAAGCAGACAGGGCCACGGCAAGGGCAACGAGTTTCATGGTGATGCGCATGGGTGACCTCCGCCACGGGACAACGTGGGAGTCGGCTTCGCGCCCGAAAGGAGTCGCGAAGGACATGCGAAACCTACTCTCCGGCCGTAACGGAGGTCCACGATTTCTGGGAGGTGCCAGCAAGGCAGTTTCGGCGCCGTCGGGCCGTTGCCCGGGCCTTGGCGCACTCCACCACGAACAGGTGCTCGCGGTTCCTCGCCGGGCCCGGCGTGCCGACTTTTTCTCCCCGCAGGTTGTAGACGCCCAGCTTGTGCCCGATGTAGCGCGGGTGCTCGACCGACACCTCGCGCACGCGACCACGCGCGGCGAGCAGCTCGCGCAGCCGCGGCAGCGTGAGGTAGCCCTCGTCGTTGAACGAGACCACGATGCGCTTCGCGCGCACGCGCGCGAGCACGTCCGCGAACGCCGTCTCCATGGTCGTGCGGCGATTGAACAGGCTGCCCCGTTCGCGGACATCGGCGCGCTTGCAGGCGACGCCGTAGACCTCGGGCCGGTCGCCGCGGGCGAGCGTCTCCCAGACGTGGTAGTTCCCGAGGTAGCTGTGCTGGTTGTAGGGCGGGTCCAGGTACGCCACGTCCGCCTTGTAGCGCCCGGCGGCGACGCGCGCGTCGAGGCACGATGCCGAGCCCTGACCGTCGAGGATCTCGGGGAGCCGCAACCTCAGCGGCTGGCTGGCGCGCGCTGCCCAGCGCTTGAGATAGGCCATCTGCAGCCCCACCGTGGAATCCACGCGATCGCACGCCTCGAGCAGCGCCGTGAGCGCGATGGCCTCGAGCGGAGGCTCGAGCGAGAGCTTCGCGATGCGGGCACGGATCGCCTCGGCGCGGGCGGCGTTCGCGGGTTTCATGTAACGCGAGCGCACGGCGTACATCTCCGTGAACCAGCCGGCGCGGCCGGGCAGCGCGTCCAGCTCGCCGACGAGCCGCGCGGCGCGATCGCGCCAACGCCGCGCGTCCGCCGCCACGTAACAGCCGGCCAGCGCGTGCGCGTAGGCGTTGTGGTCGTTCGCGTGCACGCGCACGCCCTCGCGCTTCAACGCGTGCCCGACACGCGACGTGCCCGAGAACAGGTCGAGCGCGGTGCGCGGCGCGCCCTCCATGAGCACGCGCACGAGGCGCGGCACGAGCAGCCGCTTGGAACCGATGTACTTGATCAGCGAGACCTCCCTGTCGGTGCAACGCCGTCCGCGCGAGACTAAGACTCGACGGAAGGCAGGCCAAGCGCCGGGCGACAGCGCCGGGTCACCATTTGATTCGTGGCGGCACGGCGTTGAGTCGCGCCGGGATGCCCCAGCGTTGGTTCGGCGGAACGTCGGGCGCGTCCGCCCGGGGTCGATACGAGCGGATCGCGTCGATCGCCGGGTCGCGGTGGGCGAGCCAGTCGGCGAACGTCGGGCTCACCGGCAGGTCGGGGGCGATGAATGCGCGCGGATCGCGCGGGTCGGATCCGTTCCACATCACGGTCGAGATCCTCACGCCGAGCTCGCTCGCGGGCAGCCGGAGCCGCGCCGGGTCGCCCGGCGAGTCGGGCGCGCCGCCGGTGGGCTCGCCCACGAACACCGCGTGCGTCTCGCGCTCGAGGTCGGCGGCGAGCGAGACCGCCGCAGAGAACGTGCCGCGATCGATCACCACGAACAGGCTGCCCGTGCGATCGAACGCGGGCCGGCGCAGGATCGCGTGCACGAGCGGCTGGTTCAAGTAGTTGTCGCCGCCGCCGTTCCCGCGCAGGTCGAGCACGAGCCGCGGCGAGCGGATCGAGTCCACGTGAGCGAAGAGCCGCGATACGAACGCCGCAAGGGGCTCACGTCCCTGCTCGTTCACGATCGCGTGCAGCCGCACGAACACCGTGCTGTCGTCCAGGTTCGCGAATGCGAACGGATAGGGCAGGCGACGCGTGAGCGGAAGCGGCGCGCGCACGGTGCGGTCGGCCGCGAGCCACTGCGCCGATGAATCCGGGCGCTCCGCGGCGATCTTCACCTCGCGCCGGCCGCCCGTTCCCGTCGCGACCTTGATCCGAAGCGGCGCGCCCGGCCCCGTCGTGAGGCCCGCGGCCGCCAGGTAGCCCGGGCAACGCAGGTACGTGGGCAGCGCGCGCAGCGTCCACATCGAATTGTCGGCGGGGATGAACGGCGTGAGCGCCGCCACGACCTCGGCGACCGGCCGGCCGCCGATCGCGAGCACGCGCATGCCGGTGAGATGCGCGTGGGCCGCCGTGGCTCCGACGACCCACAGTCCGTCGGCGAAGACCTCGAAGTCGATCGGGTACGCCGTGTCGAAGCCTGGCCACGGGAGCGGCGTGAACGCAGGCCGCCCGTGCGACGGCAGCTGGAGCTGGCTGAGGCGCGTGTGCCCGTCGTGGAGCATCCCGAGCAATTGCGAAATGGCGGCGATCGCCTGCTCGGGGCGGAGGCTCGGCAGCCGGGATTCGAGGTCGGCCGCCGCCGAGTCCCACGCGGCGCGCTTGAAGAACCGGTAGGGCGCGGGGTGGATCGAGTCCACGGCGGCGACGAGGAAGCGCACGTCGCCGCGCCACGACGTCGGTTCGCTGGCCGCGCCGCGCGCGCGGGGGACGGCGGCCAGCACGATCAGCGCCGCGAGAACGAACGATGGGACCGGTGATCGAGGCAAGGCACGGCTCCGGGGGAGTGCTCCGTCTACGCACCGGGCCTCGGCCCGGTTGCGAGCGAACGATCGCCGCGGAGTCTACGCGCGGTCTCGTTTGCGCGGGTATCGCCCCTCGGGCAACCTGCCGCGCCATGACGGCTCCCGCCGCCGCCGCGAACCGCATCACCTTCACGCCGCAGATGCTCATGCAGGCGCTGCTCGTGTTCGTGCTCGTGGCGCCGCTCGCCGAGCGGCTGCACTGGGGCGCGATGTGGGTGTTCATCGCCAGCGCCCTCGCGATCATCCCGCTCGCGGGGCTGATGGGCGAGGCCACCGAGAAGCTCGCCTCGCGCCTGGGCGCCGGCGTGGGCGGGCTATTGAACGCCACGTTCGGCAACGCCGCCGAGCTGATCATCGCGCTCGTGGCGCTCCAGCGGGGCCTCTACGACGTGGTGAAGGCGTCGCTCACCGGCTCGATCATCGGCAACATCCTCCTCGTGCTCGGCGTCTCGATGCTCGCGGGCGGCCTGCGCCGCGAGAAGCAGAAGTTCGATCGCTCGGCGGCCGCCGCGTCGTCGACGCTCCTGGCGCTCGCCGCGCTCGCACTGCTCGTGCCCGCGGTCTTCCACTTCGTCGCCGAGGGCGAGGTCGCGCGGCATGCGCTCACCCCCGGCCGCGAGGTGGACCTGGAGCGCACGCTGTCGCTCGAGATCGCGGTGGTGCTGTTCGTTTCGTACCTCCTGTCGCTGCTCTTCAGCCTGCGCACGCACAAGCACCTCTACACGGGCGGCGCCGAGGAGCATGAGCACCAGCCCGTCCAGGTGGGGCGCGCCATCGTCACGCTGGTCGTGGCCACGTCGCTCGTGGCGTGGATGAGCGAGCTGCTCGTGGGCGCCGTCGAGGAGACCTCGCACGTGCTCGGGCTCTCCGAGGTGTTCGTGGGCGTGATCGTGGTGGCCGTGGTGGGCAACGCCGCCGAGCACTCCACGGCCGTGCTGGTGGCCATGAAGAACCACATGGACCTGGCGCTCAACATCGCCATCGGCTCCAGCATCCAGATCGCGCTGTTCGTGGCGCCGGTGCTGGTGTTCGCATCGCACTTCATGCCGCACGGGCCCATGGACCTGCGCTTCAGCGCGTTCGAGGTGCTGGCGGTCATGGCCGCCGTGGGCGTGGTGAACCTGGTGGCGCAGGACGGCGAGTCCAACTGGCTCGAGGGCGCCCTCCTGCTCGCGGTCTACGTGGTGCTGGGGCTGGCGTTCTTCTTCCTGCCGTAAGGCAGGCCGGCCCGGCAGCCCCGAAAGGGTGCCGGGCCGTGCGTGCTCCTGGTGGGCGGGACCGCCGTCACCGGATGATGAAGAACCGCCGCGCCACCGCGGCCACCTCCGTGCGTGCACGTACGAAGTACATGCCGTTCCCCACGAGCTGCCCGCTGGCGTCGCGCTGGTCCCAACGGAACTGGTGCGCGCCGGCGGCGAGGCGCTGTTTCGCGACCAGCGTCCGAAGCATGCGCCCCGAGAGGTCGAGGACCTCGATCGTCACGGCCTCGGAAGAGGACAGCTGCAGGTCGAAGCGCACCTCGCCACGGCCCACCGCGCTGTTCACCTCGAGCAACGCGGTCCGGGCGGGTGCGGGTTCGATCTCGCAATCTCGACACCCCCCGCCACTGCCGACCGGGAACGTGAAGTTGCGGATCCAGCCGATGAGACTGTCGCCCTGGCACTGGAGGTCGTTGTTCCGCGCGTGGACGAACTGGCCGACGTACCAGGCAACTGCGGGTGCTCCCCCCGGCGGCTCGTCGAGCGCGATGCCGGTGAAGTCGCCCCAGGCCGGAATGACGTGCGAATGATTGAGCTTGCGGAACGTGGTTTCCCCGCCCCTGATCAGCGTCGGGGGCGATTCCAGCGTGGCCTCGTTCGCCTTCCGGCCCGAGATCATGGCGCCGGGATAGTCGGTTGCCGTGCTGACATCGAACCCGACGTACACGTTCTGCAGGGTGTCTTCGATCGCCGTCGGGTATGCGAAGTGCTTGTTCGCGTCTTCCTGCGTGTCGATGCTCAGAACCTGGCCGTTGGTCGCGTTCACGCGCAGGACCCGAACGACGTTGACGGAGTTCCCCCCGACCGTCTTGCCCTCGTGCCACGAGGTGATGATGCGCCCGTTCCGGTAGTACGGATCCGAGAGCGCATTCTGCCAGGCGCTCATGTTGGCGGCGTCGATCGGCAGCGTGCCGGGGCCGGGTCCGTCCTTCTGGACGGCCGCAACAGAGGACCCCTTCGGCGGCTGCAGCACGCCGTTCGCCGTGATCACCGGCCCCCAGGCATAGTTCGCTAGGCCCGTTCCCGTGATCGTCGCGAGGGATACGTTTGAGCCCGAGACGGTGATGAACTCGAGGTCGGCGGTGGCGGACAGGTTGCGGCAGACGCTCTGCCACAGAGCCGACGGGAACGGCATGTCCCGGTAGTGGGCGGGCGAGAGGTCCATGTGCGTCGTCCCGTGGCTGATGAGCGTGACCGGGCCCTGCAGGAGCGTCTGCTTCTCGAACACCCGGATGAACTCCGTATTCGGGCAACCCGCGTGCATGCCGATGATCGCGATCTTGTCCGTGCTGAAGCCGAAACGCGGTCGATCCACGGCGTAGTTGCCAAAGCACGCCGCGCTGCCGGTCGTCATGTGATAGACGGTCCACGGCCCGGTCGGGTTGTCGGTCTGGGAGATCGCAAGGTGGATGTGGGTTGTGTACGGGGTGTTGGTGTCTTGCGAGTTCGTCTGGCTGAAGCATAGCGCGTAGTAGCGCTTCGCGAACGGATCGTACCCGCACGTCGGATCGTTCGCGGTCATGTGCAGCGTGAAGGGCTGCGGTGGCGATGGACAGCCGATCTGGTCGGGATAGTTGAACGGGTCGATGACGATCGTGGGGTTGGCACAGTTGTCCGCGATGCCGAAAAACTCGTACGGACAGTAAGTCGCGACGAGCGGCCCGGTCTTCAAGAACACTTTGATGCCGCCCTGGATCATGGAGAGCACGTGATTCGGCCCCACCGCGATCGAGGGCTCCGTGTGGGTGCCGAGCGACGCAGCACCCTCCTGGTCGAATCCACCCGGGACGTAGAGCGCGGGCCCTGCCAGCGCCCTCGTTGCGAGAAGTGCGAGCAGCATGATCGATGGTGTGACCGCGCGCCTGGACATGGGGCCTCCGTTTCCGCCGACAGCATCCTGACGGGTCTCGGCCGCCACCCGGCGGCTCACCCGCTTTGCGGAGTTGGTGCTTCACCCCTATGGGTCGTCCGCGAAGCCGCCGTTACGATGGGTGTCCTCCGGAGGAACGCCCGGGCAGGGCGTGCGAGACGCGCCGGCCCCTGCGAATCACGGATGTCCGGCCGGTCCAAGTGCTCTAGACTGGACGGAACCCACGGAGGACCACCATGTCCGTCACCCCCGCCGCGATAAACCCCAAGGTGCGCGAGCTCGTCCGCCGGTTGGACGAGTCCATGACGCCACCCGATGACGCCGGCCGATGTCGGGCCGTGAAACGTGTGCTCGAAGAGACGTTCGCCCAGGGCACCGATTTCCTGGAGCCCCGCTTCCTGGAGCCGAACCCCGCCCGCTACGCCCGCCGGCTCGTCCACAAGGATCCCCAGGATCGCTACACCATCCTCGCCATGGTGTGGAACGGCGGCCAGGGCACGCCGCTCCACGACCACGCCGGCATCTGGTGCGTGGAGTGCGTCTACAGCGGCCAGATCAAGGTGACGTCGTACAACTGCTTCGGCGGCGATCCCGAGAAGGACATCGTCCAGTTCAAGCAGGAGAAGGTCGTCCAAGCCGGCGTCGGCAAGGCCGGCGCGCTGATCCCGCCGTTCGAGTACCACGTGCTCGAGAACGCCGGCGACACGCCCGCGATCACGCTGCACGTGTACGGCGGTGAGATGACGCACTGCCACATCTTCGAGCCGGTCGAGAACGGCTGGCTGCGCAAGTATCGCGAGCTCAGTTACACGGCGTGAGCACGGCTTCGGGCTCGGCTGCGCCCGGCGCCGCCCTGCGCAATGCGTTCCCCGGCCTGGTGGTGAGCGCGATGCTCGCGAGCATCGCGTTCCTGCTCGCCGAGCAGCCATTCGTCAAGGACACGCTGCACATCTCCGCGCTGCTGCTCGTGATCCTGGTCGGCATGGCGCTGCGGACGATCATGCCCGTGCCCGACTGGGCGGCGCCCGGCGTGCGCGTCGCCCAGCGACCGATCCTGCGCTGGGCGGTGGCCGGGCTCGGCTTCCGGCTCTCGCTCGGTGAGATCCTCAAGATCGGCGGCCCGGCGCTCGCCGTGGTGGTGACGAGCACGTTCGCGGCGCTGCTGATCGGCTGGTGGGTGGGGCGTCGACTGGGGCTCGGCGACAAGCTCGCCACGCTGCTCGCCGTGGGCGGCGGCATCTGCGGCGCGTCCGCGGTCGTGGCCGCCGACAGCGTGGTGCAGGCGGACAAACGCGACTCCGCGCTGGCGCTCGGTATCATCACGCTGCTGGGCACGATCGGCATCGTCGCCTATCCGTGGATCGGCCGCGCCGCCGGCATGGGCGACTTCCTCTACGGCGTCTGGGACGGCGCGAGCCTGCACGAGATGGCGCAGGTGGTCGCGGCCGCCTCGGGCTTCAGCAAGGAGGCGACGGCGATCGCCACCGTGGTGAAGCTCGTGCGCATCTGCCTGCTCGCCCCGGTCGTGTTCTTCCTCGCCTGGCGCATGCGCGCGGTGACGCACTCGACCGAGGGCGGTCGGCCGCACGTCTCCGCGGTGCCGTGGTTCCTGGTGATGTTCGTGGTCTTCGCCGCGCTGAACAGCACCGGCTGGCTGCCGAAGGAGTGGGTGCAGTTGATCCAGCGCGGGGATCTCTGGCTGCTGTGCGTCGGCATGGCGGGCGTGGGATTGCAGACGAGCTTCCACGACCTCGGGCGAGCAGGCTGGACGCCGATCGCCGCGGGCGCGGCGCAGTGGATCGTGCTGGCGGGGATCTCGTACGGGCTCGGCATCCTGCTGGTCCGCTAGAAAGCCCGCATTCATTGGCAAATCCGCGAGCGCGACCGACAAGATCGGGCCGCACATCGAATTGACTGGTCATCCCGGGGGATCTGTCCGATAGTGCCTTCAGTCTTCGGTTGTGTGTGGATGAGCAACCCACGTTCAGATCCGCCAGAGACGTTGCTGGCGGGTTTTTTGTTGGGCGGCGAAATCCAGCACCGAGGCACTGGTCACGCTGACCAGAAGTCGCCGCGTCTTGAGATCGCGGCAAGTGCGGGTCTTCGGACCCGGATACGACAGGAGTTTCAAGTGGCTAGTGGCACCGTGAAGTGGTTCAACGAGGCGAAGGGCTTTGGCTTCATCACCCAGGCGGACGGCGGCGAGGACGTGTTCGTCCACTTCTCCGCGATCAACGGCGACGGCTTCAAGACGCTCGCCGAGGGTGAGGGGCTCGAGTTCGACGTGACCCGCGGCCCAAAGGGGCTGCAGGCGGCGAACGTCCGTAAGGCCTAGTCGCTCGAGTACCACCTCGCGCCATCCGGGGCGGCGTCCACAAGGGACGCCGCCCTTGGCGTTTGTAGGCACGAACGCGTAGCGGACTTGCCAGGGCGCTGGGGATCCGACTTCCCTAGCGGGAGCGAGGCGCTCAGGCCGCCTTCGCCTGCCCCTCCCCACCGCCAAGCTGCCCCGCCACGCTCTTCAGCGCTTCCAGGCACTCGCCGCTGAAGCCCTTGTCCGCGTCGCGGTCCATGATCGCGAACACCTCGGGCTGGCTCAACGCGTGGCGGTACGGCCGCACGGTCGAGAGCGCGTCGAAGACGTCGGCCACCGCGAGCACGCGCGACAGCTCGGGGAGCTGCTCGGCTTCGAGCCCGCGGCAATAGCCGCTGCCGTCCATGCGCTCGTGGTGGGCGGCACTCGCGAACGCCAGCCACTCGAAGCCCTTCACGTGCTCCAGGATCCGCTCGGTGTAGAGCGCGTGCATGCGCATGATCTCCCACTCCTGGGGCCCCAGCGCGCCGGGCTTGTCCAGGATGCTGTTCGGCACCGAGAGCTTGCCGAGGTCGTGGAGCAGCCCCGCCGAGCGCGTCTCCTCGACCAGCTCCTTGCTCCAGCCCAGCTCCCGTGCCACCGCCACCGCCACCTCGGCCACCCGTGCCGAGTGCGCACCGGTGTAGGGCGACTTGGCGTCCACGATGCCGGCGAACACGTGCGCCACGCGCTTGAGTGTCGCGTGCCCGGCGAGCACGTGCGCCTGGCCGGGCTCCGAGCGCGCGACCTCCGCACGCAGTTCGCTCGTGCTCAGGGCGCTCCACTTCGCAAGCTTCGCTTCGAGCCCGCGGCAGGCTTCCACCACGGTCGGGTCGAACCACTTCCCGGAGCGGCGCTTCACCAGCGCGAACGCCGCGTGCGGCCCGCCCTCGGAGGCGAACACCTCGAGGATCTGCGCCAGTCCGAGGACGCGTGCGGCGATCGGGATCTGGTCGCCCTTGAGCCCGCGCGGGTGGCCGTGGCCGTCGAAGTGCTCGTCCAGGCAGCGCACGGCCTCGGCGACGCCGGGGCCGAAGCTCAGCTGGCGCACGATGTCGGCGCCGCGCTCGCAACGGATCTGCACCAGCCGCACGGCGGCGTGCTGCCCGAGCCGCGCCACGGCGGCCACGCGCTTGGCGCGCTCGAACCACGACGCGCCGGGAGCCGCCTGCTCCATGGCGTAGAGCGCTGCCTGCAGGTCGTTCGTCCAGTCGGTGACCATGCGCGCGCGCTTGGCCGAGATGTCGTTGCCGCCGAACATCTCGGAGACGGCGGCGGCATTGCTCGAGCAGCCGGCGTCCTTCAGGAGCGCGGCGTAGTGGAGGTCGCGGCGCACCTGGAGCGGCAGGTCCAGCCGGGCCGCGATCTCGAGCGAGATCAGGTCGGTCCTGAGCGCGTGCCCCATGGGCTGGCCCTCGGTGAGGTCCAGCGCGAACGACAGCGCGGCGAGCATGTCCGTGAGGGGGACGTTCTCGGGAGGTCTGATGCGCGCTCGGGGCAGGCTCACGGTGCTGGTATCGGAGCGCCGCGAGCCCTGCTTGAGCCCCGGTGGCAACGTTTTGCAGAGGTTCGGGCGTAGCCGGCGGGCCGCGATGCTTGCTACACTCCCGGCTGGCGAAACCCCCAAAAACCGACCACCACCGGCGCTCCCGACCCCGGCCGCCCCCCAGGCGCTGCCGCGGCCGCTACGAACCCCCCGGCTGGCTCGGCACCCTTGCTGAGGAGTCCCGATGGCCCCCGAGCCGTACCGGACGCCGGCTTCCCGCTGGCTTCTTGCGCTCCTACCCCTGCTCGCCCTGGCCGCCCCGGCCCGGGCCTTCCGCGTCGTCAACTACAACATCACCAACTACCCGGGAGCGGCCGCCCGGCTGGCCTCCCGGCAGCCGTCGTTCCGCACCATCATGGCGCCGCTCGGCGCCGACGTCGTGGTGACGCAGGAGATGCAGTCGCAGGCCGGCGTCGACTCGTTCCTCACCAACGTCCTCAACGTGAACGAGCCCGGCCAGTGGGCGGCCTCGGCGTTCGTGAACGGCAACGACACGGACAACGAGCTCTTCTACAAGCCGTCGCGGGTGACGCTCGTCGGGATGTGGACGTTCTATCCCAACCCGCCCACGACCCTGCGCCTCGTGAACGTGTACCGGCTCCAGTTGGTGGACCAGCCGGCGACCGAGTTCCGCATCTACTCGCAGCACCTCAAGGCGTCCCAGGGCTTCGAGGCGCAGCGGCTGGGCGAGGCGACGACCATCCGCGACAGCATGAACGCCTGTCCCTCGGGCACGTACGCCATCCTGACCGGCGACTTCAACATCTATACGTCCACCGAGCCGGCGTTCCAGAAGTTCTTCGAGCTCCAGGGCAACAACATCGGCCGGCTCTATGACCCGCTGGGCGCGATCGGCACGTTCAACAACTCGGGCTTCGCGGCCATCCACACCCAGTGCCCGTGCCTCACGTGCCCGGCCAGCTCGGGGTTCTCGGGCGGCGGCCTCGACGACCGCTTCGACATGTTCCTGCCCACGCTCAACATGGGGAACGGCCAGGGGCTGGACCTGCTCACGTCCACCTACAAGCCCGTGGGCAACGACGGGCTGCACTACAACCTCAACATCACCGACGCGCCCACGATCCCCGAGGGCGCGGCCTACGCGAGCGCGCTGTGGAACGCGTCGGACCACCTCCCGATCCGCGTCGACCTCCAGCTCCCGGCGCGCAGCAGCGGCCCGGGGTCGCTGGCGTTCGGCGCCGTGATCGTGGGTGCGGCGGCGTCGCAGACGCTGGCGCTCGCCAACGCGAACGCGCCGCTCGACCAGCTGGACGGGCTCACGTACTCGCTCGCGGCCCCGGCGGGCTTCTCCGCGCCGGCGGGCACGTTGACGCTCGCCGAAGGCGCCACGGGCAGCGACGAGATCACGATGGACACGAACACGCCCGGGGCGAGATCGGGAACGCTCACGGTGACGAGCGACGACCCGGCGAACCTGATCCGCAACATCGGGCTCTCGGGCACCGTGCTCCGCCATGCCTCGGCCTCGCTCGACTCGGGGAGCGTCCAGACGGCCGGCGCGATCGACTTCGGCTCGCATGACGCGGGCGGGTTCGCCGCGGAGGACGTGCGCGTCCACAACCAGGGTTACGACGCGCTGCAGGCGCGGCTCGGCCTCACCGGTGCATCGATCACGGGCGGCGACGGCCACTTCTCGGTGACCGGCACCACGCCGCAGCTCCTCTCCGGTGTCGGCGCCTCGTTCAGCGTGACGTTCGACGACGCGGCGACCACGGCGGACTCCACCTACACCGCCACGCTCACGTTCACGAGCAGCGACGAGCCACTCCCGGGTGCTGCCGCCGCCGCGCCGCTCAACGTGGCGCTCTCGGCCCGCCGGACCGCCGGCACGACCGGCGCCGACGACCAGCGGCCCACGGCCACGGCGCTCCTCGCGCCGAGCCCGAACCCGCTCATGAACTCGAGCCTGCTCCGCTTCGCGCTCGCGAACGGCGGCGAGACGCGCCTCGATATCTACGACACGGCGGGGCGGCGCGTGGCGGCGCTCATCCACGACACACTCGAGCCCGGCAACTACAGCGTGCGCTGGGATGGCCGCGGCGACGGCGGTGAGCCGCTCGGCGCCGGCCTCTACTTCGCACGGCTGATCGCACCGGGCGCCCACCCGCATGCGGCGCGACTCGCCATCGTGCGGTGACGCCACGGGGACCGGGCGGTCCCTTTGCGGACCGCCCGGCCACATCGCTGAGGTACTCATGAGCGGCAGACAGGGCAGGCTCGCAATCGCCACCGCGCTCGCGGTGGCCTTCCTCGTGGCGACGCCCGCGCACGCGCTGCGCGTGGCGACCTGGAACCTGCTCGGCTACGACGACGCGGCGGTGCCGGTGCGCCGGCCGAACATGATCAAGGTCGTGCCGGGCCTGAACCCCGACGTGATGATCGTGCAGGAGCTGCTCACGGCGCCGGCCGCCGACTCGTTCGCCAACCTCCTCAAGGCCACGATGCCGGGCCGGGTGTGGAAGGGCGGCAGCTCGACGTACATCTCCGGCACGCAGAGCGCCTTCTACTACGACTCGCTCACGGTCTCGATCAGCAATCTCTCCGCCGTCGCCACGGGCGGCCCGCGGCAGGCGCTCGTGGCACTCGTCCGCCCCAACGGCTACAAGGCAAACGCCGCCTCGTTCCGGCTCTACAGCGTCCACTTCAAGGCCGGCGATGGCTCCGTGCCGACGGACTCCTCGCAGCGCACGCTCGAGTGCACGAACCTGCGCAACACGCTGAACGCCGCCCCGGCGGGCACGAACCTGCTGGTCGGCGGCGACACGAACTTCTACGGCTCGTTCGAGGTGGGCTACACGCGCCTCACCGAGTCGCAGGCCGACAACGACGGGCGGATGAAGGACCCGCAGACCATCTCCGGCGTGTGGAACAACCCGGCGTTCGCGGCGCTCCACTCGCAGTCGCCCTGCGCCGGCGCGGGCTGCATCGGCAGCAGCGGCGGCATGGACGATCGCTTCGACATCGTCCTCAGCTCGTATTCGCTGAACGACGGGTTGGGGCTGGACATGGTGGGCGGCTCGCTCCCGGGCGGCTACGGCGCCTACGGCAACGACGGCCTCCACTACAACGACTCGATCGACGGCGGTGGCGTGAACACGGCGGTGGGACCGGTGGTCGCGGCCGCGCTCCGGCTCTCGAGCGACCACGTGCCGGTGATCGCCACGCTCCAGCTCCCGGCCAAGCTCTCGGTCACGAGCCAGGCTGACTTCGGCGACGCGATCGTGGGCGGCATCGCGCTCCACGGGATCTCGGTGGACAACCTCCCGGCCCCGCCCGCGGCGTCGCTCAGCTACTCGCTCACGGCGCCGGCCGGGTTCACGGCGGACGGCGGCTCGTTCAACCTCCCGGCCGACTCACCGCCCCACCTCCAGACGCTCGGCATGTCCACCGCCACGGTCGGGGTGAAGTCCGGCACGCTCACGATCAACTCGAACGACCTCGACACCACCGCCAAGAGCGTCCTGCTCTCGGGCCGCGTGCTGGCCCACGCGGTGCCGTCGCTGGATTCGTCGGCGACGACGACGGTCGCCTCGCTGGACTTCGGCACCGTCGAGCCGGGCAGCGTCAACGAGCGCTCGCTCCGGCTGTTCAATCGCGGTTACTCGCCTCTCCAAGCGCGGCTCGTGCGCACGAACGAGTACATGGCCCAGATCGGCGTGCTGTTCCTCCAGGAGCCGGGCGCGACGCTCGGGAACGCCGGCTTCTCGTTCCAGGGCCCGGCGGCCACGCCGATCACCGATGTCGCGACCTACGCGGTGACGTTCGACGCCTCGGACGCGGCGCCGGGCTCACCGTTCGCGGCCCAGCTCCGGATCGCGCCCGCCGACGAGCCGCTCCCCGGGGCGCTCGCCTACGACACGCTGCGCGTGAACCTGAGCGCCTCGATCCGCAGCAACGGCGGCGTCGGCGGCATCCCCACCGTGCTCCGCTTCGCGCCGCCCGCCCCGAACCCGCTCCACCGCTCGGCGCGCTTCGCGTTCGATCTGCCCGAGCCGGCCGCCGTCTCGCTGGCCATCTTCGACGCCGGCGGCCGCCGGGTGGCGTCGCTCGCCGACGGCGAGTGGCCCGCCGGCCGGCACCACATCGACTGGCAGGCCACGCGCGAGGGCGGGAAGACGTTGCCCGCGGGCCTCTACTTCGCGAGCTTCAAGACGCGCGGCCTGGAGAAGGTGGCGCGCCTGATCGTCCTGCCGTAAGGCGGACCGTCACTTCTTCCGCTCGACGCTTTCGTCGGGTCCCGGGCCCGCGGGTGTCCCGGCCTCGAACCCGGGGCAGTCGAGCATCGGAAGCCGTGGGTAGCGAGCGTAGGTGGCGTCCGTGCGCGAGCGCTCGCACAGCCAGAACAGGCTCCGCGGCGTCGCCACCTGCCGCGCATGGCGGCAGCGGGCGCACAGGCCCACGTTCCGCTCGTCGGGTACGGACATGAATGGCGGTCCTCTTGCGGGTTGCTCGGGACGTCGACCGTCGGTGGCGGCGACGGTTTCCACCGGAGGCGGGTCCACCCGACGCGCGCGGCGGGGGCGCGAGAATGCCATATCGGGAAGGCGCGCAGCGCATTCCCACAACGAGGCGACCGCTGGCCCACGGCTTGCAATGCGTGCACCACGGCTCGTGTTCTCCGCACGGGCCGATGTGCGGTCAGAGGTGGTTGCTGCAGGTCGTGCGGTGACGTGCAGCATACAAAGTGGCTGGCGCCAACTCCCCACGGGCGTCATCCGCGGATGGACAACCGGGTCCCTCTCTCTCCCCGGTCAAAGGCGGCGAGGCCGACGGTCTCGCCGCCGTTCCGTTTTCTCGAGGCAGCAGGCCCGCATCCGGCACCCGCGCGCGCCGTTCGCTAGAATCATCGGCCATGGCGTTCCGCCCCCCATCGCTTCGACCCCCGACCTGGCGGCGCCCCGCGTGAGCCGCGCCGCCCGCCGGAACCGGCCGGCCACGAGCCCCACGACCGCGCCCGCCGGAAGGCCGGCGTTCGCGCTTCACGGCGGGGAGGTACCCGCCTGGCCGGCGCTCACCTGGACGGCCTGGGCCATCGCCGCGGTCTACGGCGCGCTGATGCTGTGGCTCGCGTTCGGGCCCCACCGCGTCGGCGACGTGTTCACCGAGACCGACTTCTACGGCTCGTACGGCCCGGGCGCGCGCCTGATCCAGCAGGGCCACTTGATCCCATCTCGATACGGTGTCGTAGGGCCCATGTTCGAGCTGCTGCTCGCAGGCGTGGGGCTGGTGGTCCGCGATCTCTTCCTTGCCGCGGGTATCATCGCCGCGATCGCGATGACCGCGGCGCTCCTGCTCTGGCGCTCGCTGCTCGCGCGCCGCGTCGGGCCGGCCGTGGCACTGCTCGCGATCGCGTTCATGGCCACGAACGCCCAGTTCTTCCGCTACGGCTGGTCGGTCACCACCGACGCGCCGGCGTTCGCGCTCCAGGCGGCGGCGCTGTGGGCGCTGCTCGGTGCGCGCTCGGACTCCCCGAGCCCGCGTCGCATGTTCGCGGCCGGCGTGCTGGCGGCGTGCGCGCTCCTGACGCGTTACAACAGCGTCGCGTTGCTGCCCGCGGGGCTGCTGGCGATCGGCCTCGGCTGGAACGGCATCGAGAGGGGCGGCCGGCTGCGGGCCTCGCTGCTGTTCGTCGCCGGTTTCCTCGCCCCGGTGCTGCCGTGGGTGGCGTACTCCGCGAGCCACGGCGGCGCGATGCGGTTCCAGCTCCACCACAACATCGCGTTTGAAGTGTTCGCGCGGCCGCACGGCATCGTCTGGGACGTCTACGAGCGCGATCTCGAGGGCCAGTTCCCCACGCCGTGGTCGGTGCTGGCGCGCGATCCCGTCGCGGTGCTGGCGCGGGTGGGCTTCAACCTCTTCGACCACCTTCGCCTCGACGCCCTCAAGCTCACCGGCGTGCCGCTGGCGCTGGCCGCGGCGTTCGGGGCGTGGTGCGCATGGAAGGACGGCTGGCTCGGCAGGCTGCTGCCGCTGCTCGCGGCGATGGCGCTCTTTTTCCTATTGCTCGTCCCCGCGTTCCACTCCGAGCGCTACTCGCTCGCCGTGTTGCCGCTGTGGTGCGCGCTCGCGGGCCTCGCGTTCAGCTCGCCCCGGCTCGCGCTCGCCACCGGCGGCGTGTGGTTGAAGCTCCTGCTGCTGCCGCTCGTGCTCGTGCTGGCGCTCGGCGTCACGCAGGCGTTCGCCGCGCGCGTGCTCTACCAGCTCCCGGTCGAAGCCCGCGTGGCGGGCGAGCAGGTGCGACCGCTGGTTCATCCCGGCGACAAGGTGCTGGCGCGCAAGCCCCACTTCGCCTGGTACGCCGGCATGACGCCGCTGACGCTGCCGCTCACCGACTCGCTCGCCGCCTGGGGCGACGCCGCGCGCCGCACGGGCGCGCGCTGGCTCTACTTTTCCTGGCCCGAGGCCGAGATGCGGCCGCGGTTCGAGTGGCTGCTCGATTCCACGAGCCGGGCGCCGGGGCTCACCGTGCGCGCCGCCACGTCGCACTGGCCGGCGCTCGTCTACGAGATCGGCCCCGACTTCGGCCGCGAGCCCGACTGGGTGGGTCTCGACACGCTGATGGCGCTCCACCGCGCGCGCGCGCGGGTGCTCGTGGACGAGAAGAACGTCCAGGCGCGCGTGTTCCTCGCCATGCACGAGTTCTCGCACCGCAACCACGAGCAGGCCCAGACCTACATCGACCAGTTGCTGGCGCTGGCGCCGCAGGACCTGGACGTGCTCATGCTCGCCGCCGAGAACCGCCTGCAGATGAAAGACCCCGACGGCGCGCTCGCGTACTATGAGCGCTACGATCGCCTCCACCCCGGCTCGTCCGATGTGGTCATCGGCCGCGGCTGGGTGGCGGTGATGAAGGGCGACGACGAAACCGCGGCGCGCTACTGGGCCACGGTGGTGGACGACACCGCCGACCCGGTGACGTTGCAGCGGATGACCTACACGTTTGCCGCCGTGGGGGACAGGGTGCACCTGGAGCAGGCGAGGGCGGCGCTGGCGAACATGGGGGTCACACCGTGACGCGTCGATGGCTGGTGCTCGCATGGGCGGCGTCGTTGGCGCTCGGCGGCTGCGCCCATCACGACGCGAGCTCGACGAAGGGGTTCGCGCCGGAGCCGCCGCGGCTCCCGGCCGAGCAAACGACCGTGGACTCGGTCACCGTGGGCCTCTGGCACTTCGACGAGCGCAGCGGCCCGCGGGTGCAGGACTCCGGACCGTTCCGGTTGAACGGCGTGGCCGGCCCCGACGCCCGCGTCGAGTTCGGCCGGTTCAAGAGCGCGCGCTCGTTCACCGCCACCGTGCAGTCGTTCGTGGTCGTGCCCTACAACCCGGTCATGGAGTCGCCGCGCGCGTTCACGGTCGAGGCGTGGATCTTCATCAACGACATCTCGGGGTTCGAGCTGTCGCCGATCGCGATGCGCTGGTCGCCGATCCCCACGGAGCAGAGCTGGGTGTTCGGCATCGTGGGGCGCCAGCTCGCCAATTCGAGGACGCCGAGCCCCGGCTGGTTCGACGAGGTGGTGGCGCCGTTCATCACCGGCAGGCTGGTGTTCGCGTTCCGGCCCGAGACGGCGAACAGCCTGCAGCGCTTCTCCTCCAGCACCACGTTGCCCACGGATCGCTGGGTGCACGTGGCCGCCACCGTCGATGGCGAGGTCGTGCGCATCTATGTCGACGGCCGGCTCGACGTGCAGGTGGCGGTGGCGAACGGCATCAAGCCCTCCGAGGCGCCGCTCGTGATCGGCAATGCGCTCGACCCGCGCCGGCTCACCGACCTGAGCGGCGAGCTGAAGCAGGATCTCGCGAACTCGCCGCTCCCCTGGTACGCGCTCAACGGCCTGGTCGACGAGCTGCGCATCTCGAGGACGGCGCGGAAGGAGTTCGAGAGCACGGACGCGAGGTAGCGGCCGCGACCACCTCGTGAACGCCCCGGGCCCATCGTGCCCATGGCGGCACGGTGGGCGCGGGCGCTAGGCTCTGGGGGCACAAGCCCTCGTCGCTCGTCCCCCGCACGGCAGACATGCGCGCACACGTTCTGACACTCGTCGCCCTCGCTCTTCTCACGTCGGTCGCTCCCGCGCATGCGGGGGACGCCTCGCGGGAGCTGATCGTCCAGCTCTCGGCGGGAGCCGTGTCGTCGCCGGGATTCGCCGTGCGCTCGGTGGGCGCGTTGCCGGCGGCGGTGCGCGGACGCTTCGGCGCGCTCGGCGTGCGGGCCACGCGCACGCTCGGCGAGCCGATGTCGGTGACCGCGCGGGCGCTGCCCGCGGGCTATCGCTTCCACCCCGAGCGCATCGTCCTCGTGGAAGCGCCCGACGCCGCACGGGCCGCCTCGGCGCTCGCGGCCCTCGCCGGCGATCCGCTCGTGGACTGGGCCGAGCCCAACGTCACCCGATCGATGCTGCCCGGCGTCGCCGGCGCGGCGCCGCCGGCGCCGCGTGCGCTCGCCGGGCTCGACACGCTCGCGAACGATCCCTACCTGCGCTCCGGGAACCAGTGGGCGCTCATGAACGTCGGCGCGACCGGGCCGTTCCATGGCGTCGCCGGCGCCGACATCCACGCCGTCCCCGCGTGGCGGACGTCGGTGGGTGCGAACGACGTCAAGCTCGCCGTGGCCGACACCGGCATCGACCCCGCACAGCCCGAGTTGGGCGGGCTCATGCCCGACGGCTCGCCGCGCATCGTCGACGAGTTCAACGCCACCGACTCGCCGAACCGCACCGTGCTCGACTACTACGGGCACGGCACGCCGGTCACGGGCATCATGGCCGCGCGCACGAACGACGGCGCGCACTTCGCGCCCAACACCGGGATCGCCGGCGTCTGCGGTGGCGACGGTGCGACGAACGCCGGCTGCCGCATCGTGCCGATCAAGATCGCACCCGACACGAGCGGCGAGGCGACCACGTTCGACATCGCGCGCGGCATCATCCACGCCACCGATGTGGGCGCACGCGCGGTGAACATGTCGTTCGCGGGCGAGGGCCCGAGCCGCACGGAACGGCTGGCGCTGACGTACGCGCTGTTCAACGGCTGCGTGCCGGTGGGCTCGTCCGGGAACTCGGGGTTCGACCCCGTCGAGGCGGTGTTCCCGCTCTACCCGGCGCAGTACGCGCGCGACGGCATCGCCATCTCGGTCGGCGCGAGCGACGAGCGCGACCAGCGCGCGCTGTTCTCGTCGTATCCCTCGGGCCTCGATCTCGTGGCGCCCGGAAGCGGCAACATCTATACGACGTTCATGACGTACCCGAGCGGCGCCGGCCAGACCTATCCCGGCTACGCCATCTTCGGCGGCACGTCGGCCGCCGCCCCGCACGTCACCGGCGCCGTGGGGCTGCTCGCCGCGGCGCGGCCGGAACTGATCGACAACGACTCCCAGCATGTCATCCGCGAGTCGGCGGACGACATCGGCGCGCCGGGGATCGACCCGCAGACCGCGCACGGCCGGCTGAACCTGGCGGCGATGCTCGCGCGCGTCGGGCCCGACGTGGGTGTGTGGCACGGCGAGGTGGCGGCGGACTCGGTGGTCGAGGAGGTCCAGAGCCTGCTCCACATGGGCGAGGGCTTCGGCGACACGCTCGTCGTGCCGCCGCGCGACTGGCTGGCGACGCGGTTCGCGGTCTACGCCACGGTCGCCATTCCCGACTCGTTCCTGAGCGTCACCAGCGCCTGGCCGCGCGTGGGCGGCACGCTCGCGGCCCGGGGCGATTTCACGCTGCCCTACTACTCGCCGTGGGCCGAGGTGGTGAGCATCGGCGGCGGCGCGCTGGTGCTGCGCGGCTTCGTCTATCGGATCGACGACGCGTCGTGCTCGGTGTGCGCCGGCCGCTTCGTGCCGGAGGAGCCGACCGCCGCGCGGTTCGCGTTCACCGTGATCGGGCCGGTGCTCCGGGCCTCGACGCACGTGGGCGGCATCCCGGCACCGCTCGCCGCGATCCGCGCGGTGCCGTCGCCGTTCGAGCGCTCGCTCACGCTGCATGCGCCCGGCGCGGGCACGCTGAGCGTGATCGACGCCTCGGGCCGCGAGGTGCGCCGGCTCGCCACGTCCGGCGGCGCGACCCGGTGGGACGGCCGCGACGAACGCGGGCTCAGCAGCCCTGCGGGCGTCTACTGGGTGCGCTTCACCGGCGTCGCCGGCAGCACGACCACGCGGGTGGTGAAGCTGGGGCGGTGAGAGCGGCCCGGGCGGCCCGCGCGTGGTATCACTCTGCATTCCACGCGCGGGCCGCCGCGTCGGGATCGGACCGGGACTCCTCCACCATGCGCGCAATGACATCCGCCCACCGGTTGGCCGCTGCGGTCGCCCTGGCCCTGGCGCCGCTCGCCGCGTGCGCGCCGCGGCCTTCCGGCACGCCGTGGGCCCGCGTCATGGAGGCCACACCCTCGTTCCTCGCCGGGGTGACGGCCGGCGACCCCTCGCTCGCGGTGGACCGGGGTGGCCGCGTCGCGTTGACCTGGGTGACGCGCGACTCGGCGGGCGTCGGGGCCGACGCGTGGCTCTCGGTGAGCGCGGACTCGGGTCACCACTGGAGCGACCCGACCCGGCTGAACGTCGCCCCGGGCATGGTCTCGAGCTATCCCGAGAGCCGGCCGGTCGCCGCCTGGGGCCGCGACGGGCTGCTGGTGGCGGCGTGGGCCTCGAAGCGCGCGCCGCGCCAGGGGAACGGCGACGACCTTGCCACGCGCGTGAGCCCCGACGGCGGCCGCACGTGGGGCACGATGCACCTCGTCAACGGCGACCGCGACGATCCCACGTCGGGCTATCACGGCTTCGCCGCCGTGGACGTGCTCCCCGACGGCCGGCCGATCGTGGCGTGGATCGACGGCCGCGCCTCGGCCGGGCTCGCCGACGAGCCCGCGCTCGCCGAGATCTACGCCAGCACCAGCGCGGACGGCGGCGTCACGTGGAGCCAGGACGCCTGGCTCGCGGGCGACGTGTGCGCGTGCTGCCGCATCGCCATGCGCAGCGCGCAGCGCCTGAACGGCGCGATCGACGTGGCCGTGGCCTACCGCGGCGCCACGAACGACCTGCGCGACCCACGCGTGGTGGTGTCGCACGACGGCGCGCGGCGGTTCGTGCTCGACACGCTCATCTCGGTGGATCGCTGGAAGCTCCCCGGCTGCCCGTCGGTGGGCCCGGTGCTGACGCTCGAGAACGGCGGCGGCCACTACTTCTGGTACACGGGCGAGTCGCCGGCCGACAGCGTGCTGCCGGGTCGGCCCGTGCCGGGCCTCTACCTGGTGCCGTGGCGCGTGGAGGTGGGCGCGACGGGACCCAAGCGCGAGCTGGGCGACAGCCTGGGGAACGCGTCGCGCCCCATGATCGCGACGCTCGGCCGCGGCACGCTGCTGGGCGCGATCGGCGAGTCGCCGGGCGCGGCGGGCAGGAGGGTGCTGGCGCTTCGGCGGCTCGAGCCCGACGGCTCGATCACGCCGTGGCTCTTCCTCGGCAGCGGCGTGAAGAGCGGCGCGATCGCCACGCACGGCGAGCAGGGCGCGTGGGCCGCGTGGACCGAGCCGGGTGGCGAGGGCCCGCGTGTGCGCGTGGCGAGGCTGTCGGTGCGGTGAGGCCGGGCACGTCGCATCCCGCACAGCTCGATGTCTTGGCGTGCGTGAGCGCGAACACACAGGCCAGGTAGCGCTGGTTCGCGAGCAGCGGCCCGGTGACGTTCGCCGCGACCACCATGCGGCCGGCGTCCGGCGTCGGCAGCATGTAGTGCTGGCTCCCGCCTCGCCGCGGCAGGTGTCCCAGGCGATGTCCACACCCGAGGCGAGCGCGGATGTCGCCAGCGCCAAGGCCAGGAGCGTGAGCAGGGCGTCGCGGGTTCTCATGATGCCTCCGACCCCGGTCGGATGAGCAACCCGTTCACGCTGCCACCGCGGTCATGGGCGGGTCAACGATCGTCTCGCGGCCACGCCGGTACCCCGCGGCGCCGCACCCGGCGCGCGTGCATTGCCGCTTCCGGAACCCACCTGTACCCTCGCCGTTCCTTGCACATACCGCGGTCGTGACCGCGCGAGCCCGAGCTCGCGCCGCTCCGGCCGCCGCGCAACCGCCCCGGCCCGGAAAGGCGCCCCGTGTCCGCGACCACCACCGACCTCGAATCCGTCCAGCGGCTGAACCAGGCGCGCGAGCGCATCATGGGCGAGCTGCGCAAGGCCATCGTCGGCCAGGACGCCGTGATCGAGCAGCTCCTGACCGCGCTGTTCGCCGGCGGCCACGTCCTCCTGGTGGGCGTGCCGGGGCTCGCCAAGACGCTGCTGATCTCGAGCCTCGCGCGCGTGCTGGATCTCAAGTTCAACCGCATCCAGTTCACGCCCGACCTGATGCCCAGCGACATCACCGGCACCGACGTGCTCGAGGAGGACGCCACCACCGGCCGCCGCGTGATGCGCTTCATCCACGGCCCGGTGTTCGCGAACGTGGTGCTCGCCGACGAGATCAACCGCACGCCGCCCAAGACCCAGGCGGCGCTGCTCCAGGCGATGCAGGAGAAAGAGGTCACGGCCGGTGGCCAGACCATGTCGCTCGAGCTGCCGTTCTTCGTGCTCGCGACCCAGAACCCGATCGAGCTGGAAGGCACCTACCCGCTGCCGGAAGCGCAGCTCGACCGGTTCATGTTCAACGTGCGCGTGGACTACCCGTCGCAGGCCGAAGAAGAACAGATCGTGTCCTCCACGACGTCGTCCTACGTGCCGCAGCTCGAGCGCGTGCTGGATGGACGCGCGATCATCGAGCTCCAGCAGCTCGTCCGCCGCGTGCCGGTGACCGAGCACGTCGTGCGCTATGCGGTGCGGCTCGCGCGCGCCACGCGCGGCGGCGACGACGCGCCGCCGTTCGTGCGCCAGTGGGTGAGCTGGGGCGCCGGGCCGCGCGCGTCGCAATTCCTGGTCCTCGGCGCCAAGACGCGCGCGGTGCTCCACGGCCGCTACGCACCGGGCATCGAGGACGTGCGCGCCGTGGCGCCCTCGGTGCTGCGTCACCGCGTCGTCACCAACTTCACCGCCGAAGCCGAGGGCGTGAAGCCCGATCGCATCGTGGCCGACCTCGTGGCGGGCGTCTCGGCGGACTGAACTGTCCTGCTCTCCGCGAGCGCTTGCGCGGTCGCGGGCAGCCATCGCCCCGGGCCGCCGGGGCATCAAACGCAGGAGGAGCCAGGCATGGCCGCCACGCAGGGCACCGAACTCAAGCGCCAGATCGGCCTCTACGCCGCCACCGCGATCACGGTGGGCAACATCATCGGCTCGGGCGTCTTCCGCTCGCCGCACTCGGTAGCGCAAGAGCTGCCCGGCTTCGCGCCCGTGATCCTCGCCTGGGTGATCGGCGGCGTGCTCTCGATCTGCGGCTCGCTCGTCCTGACCGAGTTGGCGGTGCAGCATCCGAAGACCGGCGGCCTCTACGTGTTCATCCGCGAAGGCTTCGGCAACGCCTGGGGGTTCACGTTCGGCTGGGCGAACCTGTGGGTGATCAAGCCCACGGTGATCGCCGCGATCGCCAGCGTGTTCGCCATCTACTTCTGCCAGGCCGTGGGGCTCAAGGACGACACCCGCTTCGTCGTCGGCTGCGCCGCGATCCTGCTGCTCACGTTCGTCAACTGGCTGGGCGTCAAGCAGGGGGCGGGCACGCAGTCGCTGTTCACGACCGCGAAGCTGGTCGGTATCCTCGGACTGTGCGCCGCCGCGTTCCTGGTGCCCGCCTCGCACGCGGTGAGCCCGCTGGAGCACACGCTCGCCGCCGGCAACGCCGGCCACTCGCTGATGCTGGCACTCGCGCTGTCGATGATCACGATTCTGTTCTCCTACGACGGCTGGACGGATTCCACGTACGTCGCGGGCGAGGTCGTGAACCCGCAGCGCACCATGCCCATCGCCATCCTCGGCGGCACGTGGCTGGTCGTGGCCGTGTACGTGCTCGTGAACTTCGCCTACTACCACGTGCTCTCCCCCAACGACGTCGCGAGCTACGAGGCCGTGGGCTCCGAGACGGCGCACCGCCTGCTCGGCGACTGGGGCGCCAAGGCGATCGCGGTGCTGGTGGCCGTGTCCACGTTCGGCACCACGAACGGCGCCATCCTGACCGGGCCACGCGTCACGCAGGCGGCGGCCGCCGACGGCCTGCTGTGGAAACCGCTCGCCGCGCTCGATGCCTCGCGCGGCACGCCCTCGCTGGCGTTGTGGGTGCAGGCCGTGCTGTCGTGCCTGTGGCTGAGCGCATCGAACGGGTTCGACGACGTCTCGGGCTGGTTCGTGACCACGTCGTGGCTGTTCTATGCGGTGACCACGGCGACGGTGTTCGTCCAGCGGCGCCGCGAGCAGTCCGGCGCGCTGCCGCGCTCGAGCTACCGCACGCCGCTCTTCCCGCTCACGCCGATCGTGTTCCTGGTCGTGACCGCGGTGATCATCGTCAGCGATTTCGCCAACGGCGGCGCCATCCCGCACACGTTCATCCCGCGCGCCATGGCCGGCGTGCTGATCGCAGCGACCGGTTTCCCGGTCTACTACCTGTGGCGCGGCCGGCGGGGCGCCGTCGCGCGGGCGCCCGGCGCATGAGTTCCCGGTGAGCGGCGGCGGCTACTATCTCGATCCCGAGCTCTACGACGTCGTCTACTCGGACTTCGTCGCCGACATCGCGCCGCACGTGGAGTTGATCCGCGGCGCGGGCGGCCCGGCGCTCGAGGCGGCGTGCGGGAACGGCCGGCTGCTGATCCCGGTGCTCGAGGCGGGCCTGGCCTGCGACGGCTTCGACTACTCGGAGAACATGCTCGCGAGTCTCAAGCTGAAGCTCGCGGCGAAGCGCCTCACGGCGAACGTCGTGCACGCCGACATGCGGGACCTCTCGCTGCCGCGCCGCTACGCGCTGATCGTCGTGCCGTTCAACTCGTTCCTCCACAACCTCACCCAGGCGGACCAGTTGAAGACGCTGCGCGGCCTCCGCCACCACCTCGAGCTCGGCGGCCGGCTGGTGATGACCGTGTTCCACCCCAGCGCGGCGAAGCTGATCGAGTGGGACGGCGCCGAGAAGCAGCTGAAGCAGCTCGCGCACGGCGACGGCCGGGTGACGGTCTGGGACCGGGCGGACGACGACCGCGTCGAGCAGGTGCGGCACATGACGCGGCGCATCGAGTTCAGCGACGCGCGCGGCGAAGTCACCCGCCGGGAGACGGTCACGTTCGACCTGCGCTACGTCTACAAGCCCGAGATGGAGCTGCTGCTCCACGTCGCCGGCTTCTCGCGCTGGGAAGCACGGCCGCTGTTCGCGGCGTACACGGATGCCGGGTCCGTCACCGGCGACCGGCCGCTCCGCGAGGGGGACAACATCCAATGGACCGCGTGGAAGGATTGATCCGGTGAGCATGGCCTCGCAGTGGCTCGACCCGGCGATCGTGGCGCGGCTCGCACACCTCGACGTGCGCGCACGGCTCGTGGTCGAAGGTTTCATCGCCGGCATGCACCGCTCGCCGTTCCACGGCTTCTCGGTGGAGTTCGCCGAGCACCGGCCGTACATGCCCGGCGATCCGCTGAAGAACCTCGACTGGAAGGTGCTCGCGAAGAGTGACCGCTACCTCGTCAAGCAGTACACCGAGGAGACGAACCTCCGCGCCCACCTGCTCCTCGACCTCTCGGGCTCGATGGGGTTCCGGTCGGCGCGGGCGTCGCTCAGCAAGCTCGAGTACGCACGGTCGCTCGCCGCGGCGCTCGCCTACCTGATGATCCACCAGCAGGACGCGGTGGGCACGATGCTGTTCGCCGATCGTCCGCTCCAGTACGTGCCGCCGCGCTCGGTGCGCTCGCACCTGGACGTGGTCCTGAAGTGCATCGCGCACGGCGAGCCCGCCGGGCGCACGAAGCTCGGCCCCGCGCTCCACGAGCTGGCCGAGCGCATCAAGCGTCGCGGCCTGGTCGTGCTGTTCTCCGACCTGCTCGACACGCCGGCCGACGTGCTCTCGGGGCTCCAGCACTTCCGTCACCGGAACCACGAGGTGATCGTGTTCCACATCCTCGACCCCGACGAGATCGACTTCCCCTACCACGACGCGTCGACGTTCGTGGACATGGAGAGCGGCGCCCAACTGACGACCGAGCCGTGGGAGATCGCGCCGCGCTATCGCGAGCGGCTCGAGGAATGGCGGGCCCGTTACTCGCGCGCGTGCCGCGAGCACCACGTGGACTACGTGCCGCTCGACACGCGGACGCCGTTCGACCGCGCGCTGCTCGCCTACCTCGAGAAGCGGGCCACGCTGCTGTGATCACGCGTTCGCTGGGCGTGACCGCGTTCCTGGCCGGGGGGGCGGCGCTGGTGCTGGGCCTGGGACTGCTCGGGCGCGGCGTCGGGCTGCCCGAGCGAACGCGCCACCTGCGCGCGATGAAGGACCGCGTCGAGCCGCCCCCGCGGGTCCGCGACGTGGACATGGACTTCTTCGGCGCACTGCCGCACGGCGCACCGCTGCCCGCGCGCGCGTCGCTCGAGCGCGAGGGCGTGCGCATGGACGGCTGGGTGCAGAGGATCCTGCTCTCGGGTGACGGCGACGTGCACCTGGAGGTCACCGAGCTGCCCCGCCAGCCCACGGAGCGGGACACGGTCTACGTGGTGGCGGAGATCACTCCGCCGTGGCGCGAGCAGCGTCGCGGCTGGGCGTACGAGTCGCTGCTGGTCGCGTTCCGGCCCAACCGGGGCGGGGGCACGGCTTGGGACGCGGGCCCGCGCCGCGTGCGGCTCACGGGCTGGCTGATGTACGACCATCAGTACGACAAGCCGATCTCGACGTGGACGCTCCAGTATGCGAAAGGCCGGCGGACGGGCTGGGAGATCCACCCGGTCACCGGCATCGAGCTCTGGGATGACGCCGCGCAGGGCTGGCGGGAGCTCGCGCGATGAACTTCTTGAACCCGCTGTTCCTGTTCGGGCTCGCCGCCGCCGCCATCCCGGTGCTGATCCACCTGTTCACGCGGCGGAAGCCACGCGAGGTGCGCTTCCCATCGCTCGAGTTCCTGGCCGAGGTGAACCAGAGCGAGATCCGCCGGCTGCGCTTGAAACAATGGCTGCTGCTCGCGCTGCGCACGCTCGCGGTGGCGCTGCTCGCCATGGCGATGGCGCGCCCGAGCATGAAGGGCGGCGCGGCGGGTCGCGGCGCGGCGGCGAGCACGCTGGTGGCACTCGTCGACGTCTCGGGCAGCATGGGCGCCCCCGATGCCGAGGGCCGGCCGCTCACCGCCACAGCGCGCCGCGTGGTGGAGAGCCTGCTCGCGACATTGGGGCCCGCCGACGAGCTGCTGCTCGTGCCCTACGACCGCGCCGTCCACCCGCTCTCGGAGAGACCGCTCGCCGATGCCGCGCGGCTGCGGGCGGCGGCGCAGGCGCTGGCGCCCACGGCTTCCGCCACCGACCACGCCGCGGCGCTCCAGCTCGCCGGCCGCGCGCTCGCCCAGTCGCGCGCGCTCAACCGCGAGCTGTTCTGGATCTCGGACTTCCAGCGCACGGGGTTCCGCGGGGCACCCAGCGCAGGCGGGTCCGGGCTCGAGCGCCCCCCGGGCCCCTGGGATGAAGCGCGTGTGTACATCGTGCCGCTGACGCCGCGGAGCCGTGCCAACGCCGCGCTCACCGGCGCGACCCTGGCGCCCTCGGCCGATCCCACGCAGCCGCCGGCACTGGAGGTGAACGCCGTCTCCTACGACGCCGTGAGCGGCTCCGCCGCGCAGGACTTCGCGCTCGAGGCACGCGAGCTCGCGCGCGCGGGCGACGCGCAAAGCGCGGCGCCGCCGGGAACGGGTGACGCGCGAAGCGCGTCACGAGGCTCAGACGCCGCGCCGGCGGACGCCTCGCTCGGCCGCGGCTTCGTGTCGCTGGGCGCGCGCGGCGAGGGTCGCGCGCTGGTGCCGCTCTCGCGTTCCCCCGAGACCGGCGGCGAGGTGCTGCTCCCGGACGACGCGCTGGCGCTCGACAACCGCTGCGTGTTCGCCGCGGGGCGCGCGGGCACGCTGCGCGTGGTCCTGCGCGAGGACGGCCCGGCCTCGCCACTGCGGTTCGCGCTCGAAGCAGGATCGCCCGCCTCGGGCCTCACCGTGCGCGCGCTCGATGCCTCGCAGCTCGCGGCGGGTCTCGGGGATGCCGACCTGCTCGTGGTCGGCGACGTGGAGCGGCTCGGATCTTCTGAGATGCAACGGCTGCTCGACTTCCATCGCGCGGGGGGTGGCGTGCTGCTGGTGCCCGGCCCGCGCGCCGACCTCGCGTTCTGGAACGATCTCCTTCACCAGCTCGGCGCCGGCGTGCTCGGCGCGGATACACCGGCCGGGGGACCCGGCCGCGAGGCGGCGGGATCGGGTGCGGCGTGGCGACTGCTGCGGGCGGTCGCCGGCCACCCGATCCTGGACGGCTTCCCGGTGCGCCCCGGCGAGCCGCTCACCCAGGCGCGCTTCACGCGGGTGCCGGTGTTCATGCCCGCGCCGGGAGCGCGCACGCTGCTCCGCTTCGACGACACTCACGCCGCACTCGTGGAGGCCAGCCGCGTGCTGGTGCTGGCCGCGCCGCTCGATCCCGCGCGCTCGGACTTCGCGCTCTCGGGCGCGTTCCTGCCGCTCGTCCACCAGGCGGCGCGCGTGCTCGCGCGCGGCACCGCGGCGCCGTCGCTCCATCCCGGGGACACGTGGAGTGCCCCAGCGTCGGCCGAATGGCGCATCGAGGACGAGGCGGGCCGCGACATCCCGGTGATCGTCGAGACGGGCGGCGGCGCCACTCGGGCGGTGAGCATGCCGCTCGAGCGCACGGGGCTCTACCGGGCGTTCGCGGGCGCCGCGTTGCGCGCGAGCTTCGCCGTGAACCCCGATCCCGTGGAGGGTGACCTCGCCCCGATGCCCGACGCCTCGCTCATCGGCGCGTTCCCCAGCGGGCGCGCGCGCCTGCTGCGCGTGGGCGACGATCTCGCCTCGCGCGTGCGCGAAGCGCGTTTCGGCCGCGAGCTGTGGCCGGAGTTCGTGCTGTTCGCGCTGCTGCTCCTGGCCGCCGAGTCCGTGATCGGGCGCTGGGGCATGCCGGGCGGAGGTTGGAAGCGGGCGTAGGCGGGTCTTCACCGGAAGGGCCGACGAGCGGCACGAAGAATTCGGGAATCCCCTCGTGCCCATACGGTGTACGGTGCTTAGCGCGAGCCTGCACCCGACCACCTTGCCCGCGAGGAGGTTCTCCGCTCGACCTGGCGACTCCGTTCTGCCGTCCGCAGTGGACGGTCCGCGTCACCCGCATGAACCGGAGGTTGCCATGGCTCCGCTCCCCGTTGCGCGCTTGCTGGCGGCTGTCCTGCTCTGTTCCATCCTCGTGGCCACGGCCGCGGCAGCCGGCCGACAGGATCCGGCGCCGTTCGATCCGCCCGCTCCGAGCTCCCTGCCGGAGGGAAGCCTCGGCGATGCCGGCCGCCCCGCTCCAGCCGACGGCCCGGCCGGCATGGTGATCGTGACCGACGCGACGCTCGTGCCGTTCTTCCGCCGGCTCGCGAACGCCCACGAGAAGCTCGGGCTGGTGACGCGCGTACGCACGCTGCAATCGATCCGCGATGCGTACCCGGCGGGCCGCGACGATGCCGAGCGCATCCGCATGTTCTTGAAGGACGCGCGCGCCGACTGGGGGATCGAGTTCGCGCTCATGGGCGGCGACGAGCCGCTGATCCCGATGCGGCGGGCGTACGTGGATGGGCTCCCGATCGTCTTCGACCTCGACCCGATTCTCCTACCGACGGATCAGTACTACGCCTGCCTCGACGGTGACTGGAATGCGGACGGCGACGACCGCTGGGCCGAGCTCGCGAATCCCGCAACCGGCGACCCAGGGGACGCCGCCGACATGATCCCAGAGCTGTGCGTGGGTCGCGCCCCGGTCACCACGCGCCAGCAGGCCCAGGATTTCGTGGACAAGACGGCGCGTGCGCTGGGGGACGCGACGGCGGTGGGCGCACTGGACGTCCTGCTGGTCTCGGCCAACTTCCTTCCAAACCCGACCAGCCTGTTCTCGGGCATCGCGGAGCACCTCCGTGCGGTGATCGACACCGCATCGTCGTCGGGCGCCACGTTCACGCGCCTCTATCGGGATTCGAACCTGTGGCCCGGCACGCTGCCGCTGACGCAGGCGAGCCTGCTCTCCGCGCTCGAGCAGGGCCACGACCTGAACGTGCTGTTGGGCGCGGGGGGTCGCGGCGAGTTCGGGCTGGAACAGAACATCCCGCCCCCGCCCGTGACGAGCGACGAGTTCCTCACACTCCACTCAACGCCGGACGCGCCGGCGAACCAGCACGTCGCGATGCTCTCGGCGTACGTGACGGCACCCGGCATCCTCTCGGTCGGGGCAGCACTCGTGCTCGCCCGGCATGCCACGATCGCGAGCGTTCTGGGCCCGAGCGACATTGAGTTCGTCGGGCTCACGGACTTCTACTTGCAGGGCTATCTCGACCAGGCGCTGCACACACGGGGCGTGACGATCGGCGAGGCGATGCGCGCCAACCTCCGGACCACCACGTTGCAGACGGAGTTCGGCATCACACGCCTCACCACGCTCGGCAACAACCTGCTCGGCGATCCGGCGCTGCCGTTCCCCGTGGGCACCGCTCCTCCGGTGGCCGCGGTCGCGCGAGTGCCCGGAGCGACGGCGGCCCGTGGCCCGGAACCAACGCTCGACGCGGGCGCGTCCACCGCGCTGACCGCGCAGCGTCCTGCCGCCTCGCGACCCGCCTCGCCGGGCGATCGCGTACGTGCCTCGGCCCGGCTGGACCGCGCGACGGGGGTGCTGCAGATCGCGTTCGAGACGCCGCGATCAGCCGCGGGGCGTCCGCTCGACGTGACCGTCATGGACCTCGCCGGCCGTCGCGTGCGGCAACTGGGTCGCACGACGGCACACGCGGGCCCACGTTCTGTGAGCTGGGACCTCCGCGGCGACGACGGCCGCCGCGTGCGCGCCGGACTCTACTTCGTCCGCATCGTCGCGGGTGACGACTTACAGGTCCTGCGCTCCGTGGTGTGGTGAACCGGCGAGCGGGCGGCGTTGCTTCGCCGCCCGCTCCCCCGCTCAGTGCCGCTCCACCTTCACGCCCCGTGGCAGCGCTTCGGGGTTCAGCACCTTGATCACCACGCGACGATTGCGCTGGCGGTCTTCATCGTTGCGTTCCTTCGTCTCGAGCTGCGTCTCCCCGTAGCCCTTGGCGACGAGGTTCTCGTCGCGCAGGTGGAAGTGCTGGAGCAGGTAGCTGCGCACCGACTCGGCGCGCGCCTGCGAGAGCTTCTGGTTGAAGGCAGCGGCGCCGCGCGAGTCGCTGTGTCCCTGCACCTCGAGCCTCAGGTCCACGAACTTCTCGAGCACCGCGCCCACCTCGTTGAGCGTGCCCTCGGACTCGGGCAGGAGCTTGGCGCTCGCGGTCTCGAAGTACACGTTCTCGAGCCGGATGCGGCCGCCCTCCACGAGCTGGCGCTCGGTCTCGCTGACCGGCGGTGCGGGCGGTGGCGGCGCGGGCGCGGGCGGCGGCTCGGTTCGCGCCTGCGTCGATGTGCGCGACGAGCCCGAGAGCTGAACGCTCGAGCAGCCGTTCCGGTCCACCCTCTCGCCGGCCGGCGTGTCCGGGCACTTGTCGAGCCCGTCGTAGACGCCGTCGTGGTCGCTGTCGATCGGACAGCCCCACTCGTCGACGATCGCGCCGAGCGGGGTGTTGTCGCAACGGTCGATGCGGTCGTAGACGCCATCCTTGTCCAGGTCCACGGCCGGCCAGCGGAAGCACGGCGCCTTCGGGTCCACCTTCTCGACCGTGCTGGGCAGTTGTGCGAACGCGGGCGGGGCACCCGTGACAACGGGTCCGGCGAGCGCGACGAGCGTCGCGAAGAAAGCGAGACGTGAGGACGTGCGGGCGGTCACGACACACCTCCGGACGGGGGATCGAGCGGTTTGGGCGAACGGGAGCGCATAGACTAGCCTCGGACATCATGGCTCGCATCCCATCGGTCCAGGCCCCGTGGCCCGCACGTGCGGCCCGCCTCGCCGTGGCGTGCCTTGCGGCAGCGCTGGCGTGGCCCGGCGCGCTCCACGCCGCCTGTGGCGCGGCCGCGGACAAGGCCCCCGTGGAGGCGGACTCGCCCGCCGACGTGCTCGACCGGCCGGCGCGCGCGTGGACGTTCGACCGCTGGGTGGACTCGAAGCCCCTCACGCTCCGCGAGCTGCAGGGAAAAGTCGTGCTCGTCCGCTGGTTCAACACCGGCTGCAAGTACTGCGGCAACACGCTGCCGGCGCTGGAGACGCTGCGCGCTCGCTACGCGAGCCAGGGCCTCGTGGTCGTCGGCGTCTACCATCCCAAGCCGATCGGCAAGGTGAGCGATTCGTTCGTGAGGAAGACTTCACGTGAGCTCGGCTTTCACGGCCCGGTGGCCGTGGATGAGACGTGGAGCACGTTGAACCGCTGGTGGCTCGACGGCCATCCCGACCGCAACTGGACCAGTGTCTCGTTCCTCCTGGATCGCGATGGCGTCGTGCGCTGGGCGCACGGGGGTGGCGAATACCATCCCTCGGCCGACCCGCGCCATGCCTCGTGCGATGCCAGCTACGCCGAGCTCGAGCGCACCATCCGGCGGCTCCTGGACGACCGCGCGGCCGCCCGGTAGCCGCGCATGACCACGGGCAACGTCTATCTAAAGGACGCGTTGGCGGAGTCGCTCGCGGACCAACCCGGCAGGAGCCCGGCCGCGCGCGAGCTGCTGGCGATGCTGCGGGACGGCTGGGGGCGCGCCGATGGCAGGCGTCCCCGGGCCGCGGTGCGCGGGCTCACCGGGTCGGCGCGCGCCTATCTCGTGTCGTGGCTCCAGCGCGAGCTCGAACGGCCGCTGCTCTACGTCACCCGCCACGGCGAAGCCTGGGAGATGGCGCGCGACGACGTCGAGTACTTCCGCGGCCGCGCGGCGACGCTGCCGTTCCCCGAGCCCGACGCGCTCCCCTACGACCCCTCGTCACCGCACCCGTCGGTGACCGCCGAGCGGCTCGACACGCTGGCGCGGCTCGCGGCCGGCGAGCCCGGCATCGTCGTCGCCACGGTGCGCGGCGTGCTGCAGAAGGTGCCGCGGCCGGCCAAGCTCGCGCGCGCGCTGCTCGCGCTCCGGACCGGCGAGGAGATCGCGCCCGAGCGGCTGGTCGAGCGGCTGGTGTTCCTCGGCTACGAGCGCTTCCCCGAGGTGGAGTCGGTCGGCCACTGCGCGCGGCGCGGCGGCATTCTCGACGTCTGGCCGGTGGGCTGGAACGACCCGCTGCGCGTGGAGTTCGACGGCGACTCGATCGCGTCGTTGAGAAGGTTCGACGCCGGCACGCAGCGCTCGCTGGAGAAGCTCACCGACGCGCGTATCCTGCCGCGCTACGAGATCGTGGTCGAGGCGAAGGACGCCGAAGCGATCGCCCAGCGGTTGCGCGACGCTGGCGACGAGGCCGCGAAGGGCGGCGCGGCGCTGTTCCACGAGGGCATGGAGCGCTTCGCCGGCTACTACGACAGCGAGCTGGGCGGGCTCATCGACCACATGCCCGCCGACACGCTCGTGGTGCTGGACGACCCGGCGGCACTCGACGAGCGCGCCGAGGAGCTGTGGGACGCCGTCCGCCGCGGCTTCGACGAGACGCGCGCGCACTACCCGCTCATCTCGCCGCCGGAGCAGCTCTGGCTCCCCGAGGATGCGTGGACCGAGCTGTGTGCCGCGCGCCGCGGCGCGGATCTCATGGGCTCGGTCGCCCGCGCGGGCGAGGCGTCGCGCTACGCGGCGAGCGTGGTCATGGACTGCGCGCCGCCGGAAGCCCTCCAGCGCTCGATGGAACGGCTGAAGAATCACTTGGCGGAGCTCTCGGCGAACGACATCCGGCCCGTCGTGCTGTGCGACAACCAGGGCCAGCGCGATCGACTCTTCGAGATGCTCGGCGATTCGGGCGCGACCCTCGGCGTCGGGCTCGTCTCCGCCGGCTTCACGTGGAAGGACGCCGGCGTCGCGCTGCTCACCGACCACGAGATATTTTCGCGTTACCGGCGCCGCAGGCGCCGGTCGAAACGAACGGGCGGCCTCACCGCCGCCGAGCTGTCGGCGTTGAAGCCCGGCGACTTCGTCGTGCACGAGGACCACGGCGTCGGTGTCTACCGCGGCATGAAGCGCCTCACGCTCTCGGGGCAGGAGACCGACTGCCTCGAGCTGGCGTACGCCGGCAAGGACCTGCTCTACGTGCCGGTGCACCAGCTCCCGCTCGTCTCGCGCTACTCGGCCGGCGACGGCGCGCGGCCCGCGATCCACTCGCTCGGGAGCGCCCAGTGGCAGAAGACCAAGGCCCGCGCGCAGCGCGCCATCCAGGACATGGCCGACGAGCTCCTGAAGGCCTACGCCGCGCGCCGCGCGCTCCCCGGCCACGCGTTCAAGCCCGACAGCGTGTGGCAGAAGGAGCTCGAGGCTTCGTTCCCGTACGACGAGACGCCCGACCAGCTCCAGGCCATCGAGGACGTGCGCGCCGACATGGAGACGGCGTCGCCCATGGACCGGCTGATCTGCGGCGACGTGGGTTACGGCAAGACCGAGGTGGCGATCCGCGCCGCGTTCAAGGCGGTGCAGGACGGCAAGCAGGTGGCCGTGCTGGTGCCCACGACCATTCTTGCCCAGCAGCACGGCCACACGTTCCGCGAGCGGCTCGCCGACTTCCCCGTGAAGGTCGAGGTGCTGTCGCGCTTCCGCACGCAGAAGGAGCAGAAGGAGGTCGTGGCGCGCGTGGCGAAGCAGGACGTCGACATCGTCATCGGCACGCATCGGTTGCTGTCGAAGGATGTGACATTCGCCTCGCTCGGCCTGGTGGTGATCGACGAGGAGCACCGCTTCGGCGTCAAGCAGAAGGAGAAGATCCGGCAGCTGACGCGCACCGTGGACGTGCTGGCGCTCACCGCGACGCCGATCCCGCGCACGCTCAACCTGTCGCTCGCCGGCGCGCGCGACATGAGCGTCATCGAGACGCCGCCCGCGAACCGCCTGCCGGTGCACACGGACGTCATGGAGTTCGACCCCGAGGTCGTCACCGACGCCATCCTGCGCGAGGTGGACCGCGGCGGCCAGATCTTCTACGTGCACAACCGCGTCGAGACCATCTACAACACCGCCGCGCAGCTCGCGAACCTGGTGCCGCAGGTGCGGATCGCCGTCGGCCACGGCCAGATGGCCGAGCACCAGATGGAGCAGGTGATGATCGATTTCACCGAGGGCCGCGTGGACGTGCTCGTGGCCACGATGATCATCGAGTCCGGCATCGACATCCCCACCGTGAACACGCTGATCGTGGACCGTGCCGACACGCTCGGCCTCGCGCAGCTCTACCAGCTCCGCGGCCGCGTCGGGCGCAGCTCGCACCGCGCGTACGCCTATCTCATGGTCCCCAGCCGCCGCGTGCTCACCGAGGAGGCGGAAAAGCGACTCCGGGTCATCGAGGAGTTCGACGAGCTGGGCGTGGGCTTCAAGGTGGCGTTGAAGGACATGGAGATCCGCGGCGCCGGCAATCTCCTGGGCCCCGAGCAGCACGGCCATATCATGGGGCTCGGGTTCGATCTCTACGTGAAGCTGTTGGAGGAAGCCGTCGCGCAGCTCCGCGGCGAGGTGGAAGCGCTCGCGCCCGAGCCGCGGCTCCTGACGGACTGGAGCGCCTACCTGCCCGACGACTACGTGCCCGACGAGCACGAGAAGCTCTCGCTCTATCGCCGGCTCGCGGAGGCGAAGTCGCCCGCGGCGGTCGACGACTTCACGGTCGAGCTGCGCGACCGCTTCGGCGCGCTGCCGGCGCCCGCGGTGTCGCTGGTCGAGCTGCGGCGGCTGCGCGTGCTCGGGCGCGGCATGCCGGGCGGCAACTCCGCGCCGGTCGAGAGCTTGAAGGTGTTGCAGAACGTCGCCGAGGTGACGTTGCGCCGGCCGCTCCGCCCCGACGAGATCAAGGCGCTCGTCACCGGGCTCGATTTCCAGGCCGAGTTCTTCAGCGGCCGCGAGTTCGGGCTACGCGTGCGCGGCGAGGGCATCCTGTTGCTCCACCGCGTGCGCGCGGCGCTTCAGGTGCTGCTGACGGCGGGCGGGCCGCCGGTAACCGAGAGTGGTCCCCCGACACCGGGCGGCGCACGGGCGGCCGCGGCTCCAGTTACTGCTAAGCGCTGAGCGATAACGCGGTCGCACCGATCCGCGACGGGTCGGCGGCGCCGTGAAAACGCTGGCGGCGCCCCGGAGCCGGGACCTACCATCGGGCGGAGTCGCACGGACCGGTGCGGTCCCGTCCAGTGCCTTGCCGTCTTGCCAAGGATCGGCGCCGTCTCTCGCCGGCGTCGGCGCCGGCCCGTCCCCGAGGGTCCCCGCATGCGCTCGTCGCGTCCCCGCAGCGGATCGGTGTGGCCCGCAGCGCGCGTGCTATCCGTGGCCGCGCTGGCGTGTGCATGCGCGACGGCACCGGCCCGTGCGCAGAGCGGGATCCGCATCTCCGAGGTGTTCTTTGCCTGCGCGAACGGCGACACGACGGTCCAGTACGTGGAGCTCGAGAACACAGGCGTCGACACGGTGTTCACGGGTACGCTGCGGCTCGCGTACCTGCGCGACCCCGATACCGGCCAATTCAGCATCGCCGTGGGCAGCGCCATCGCAGGTTCCGCGTGGCCACAGGGCGGCCATTATCTCGTGGCATCGAGCAGTTTCGGCTCGAAGCTCGGGCTCACGCCGGATTTCACCAACTCGCAGGTCAAGCTCTCGCGGAAGAACGGGATCTTCACCCTCTACGACCTGGATGCCGGGGTGAAGATCATCCGCGACGACATCCGCTACGGCCCGTTCGGGGCGACCGCGACGCCCCCGGACGGCTATGGCCTGGGTTACATCCTCGGCTTCCGCCTCCCAGCCCTGGCGACGCCGCAGCGGCGCGACGGAGCGGTCCCCGGCACTTCGAGCTGCTTCGCGGCGGGTTCGCTCGGCGGCGACTTCGTCCTCACCGAGGCGATGCTCCGCTGTCCGAGCGGACTGGTCCCGGGGCAGTTCATGGAGGTCACCGCGCTGGACTACGCGAGAGAGACCACCGCCGACGTGGGTCTGCGCTACTTCGACCGCGACGATCACCTGCTGGCGGACGTTCCCGGTGTCTTCGGCGCGGGGATCGGCCGGGGCCTCGAAGTCGGGCGATCCTGGCTGCTCGCCCCGCTCTCCTCCACGGTGTTGGGAAGCGTCGACGGCACGTTCAGCGTACCCCTGGACACGACCGGCGGACGCATCGTCCTCTACCGCGCGCGCGCCGGTGACGATTCCATCCTCACCGAGCTGCGTTACGGCGTTCCGGGTGGAGTGCCGCTCCCCGCGCCGGGTTCGAGCCTGGCCTGGAACCCGGTGACCAAGACGTTCGCCGTCACCCCGAACCCGAGCCCCATGGATCATGCCGGCGTGATCCACGCGATCGCGCTGGACTGCATGGGTCCGCCGGTCTCTTCCGCGCGGATCAGCGAGCTCCAGATCCGCTGCACCGATGGCAACCCCGAAGGGCGATTCCTCGAGCTTCAGCCGACGTCTGCGCCGGATCAGTTCGACCGCTCGCTGAACATCGCCGTCTTCGACCACCACGGCGGACTCGTGGGCGTGCAAGGGGATCTCTTCGGCGCCCGCACCGGCAACCCATGGCCGATCACCGGACGATGGCTCCTGGCCACGACGTTGTTCAGCGACCCCGCGGGACGGCCGGCGGACGGAGCGCTGTCGCTGGCGCTCGACCCGCTGGGCGGTCGCATCGAGCTGAGGGCTCGCCGGCACGTCGACGACGTCGAAGTCGTGGTGGAGGCCATCAGTTATGGGACGTCCGAGATCCCCGCGCCGCCGCCCGGCCAGAGTCTCGTCCGCTCCTCGAGTGGGACGTTCTCGGTGAGCGCCGTTCCGCAGCCCCAGGGATTCTCGGGCGCCACCTACACCACGCCCGCAACGTGCCGGCAGCCCGGGATCAGCTCCGCGCGCATCTCCGAGCTGCAGATCCGCTGCACGGACGGCGGGCTCGACGGTCGATTCGTCGAGCTGGAACCGTCGAAGACACCGGACACACTGGACAGCACATTGGCCGTCGTGGTCTACGACCACGCGGGCGCGCTGATCGGGGAGATCGGCGCGCTCTTCGGCGCGCGCACCGGGCAGCTCTGGCCGGCGGCCAGTCACTGGCTCCTTGCCACCGAGGCGTTCTCCAGCCCGTCCGCAGCGGACTCGCCGTTCCCGATCCACCCCGACACGCTCGGTGGACGGATCGAGCTGCGCGCGCGGTCACGTATCGACGGCTCGCTCGCGGTCGTGGACGTCGTGAGCTACGGACCCGGGGCCGCGCCCGTCCCGCCCCCGGGCCAGAGCTTGGTGCGTTCCAGTTCGGGAGTGTTCCTCGTGGCGCCTCGCCCCGGACCCCAGGGCTTCGCGGGCACGCTGTACCTGGCGGCGCTCGAGTGCAGGCGGCCGCGGATCAGCTCCGTACGAATCGGCGAACTGAGCCTGCGTTGTCAGGGAGGTTCGACGGCCTACCAGTTCGTCGAGCTCGCGCCGCTGGCCCAGGACGACGTCCTGGAGCCTGGGCTCACGCTGCGCGCGTTCGATGCCAACCACATGCTGCTGGGCGAGATCGCCGACGTGTTCGGGACGAGGGCGGGCGGCGAGTTCCCCGCCAGCGGGCCGTGGTTCGTGGGCTCGCCGTCGTGGCGGAACGCGGTGGGCGCCGGACCGGAGACCTCGCTGCCGTTCACGCTCGACCGCAGGGGCGGATCGATCGAGCTCGCTGGACACGACCGGGTGACCGGTGAGCCCGTCGCGCTGCAGACGCTCGAGTACGGAACGGGTGGTCTCGCCACTCCGGGTCCGGGCAAGAGCCTGGTCCGCAGCCCGGACGGCGCCTATACCGTGGCTGTGTCCAGCCCAAGAGGGAGCGGCGGAACCGCGTTCGTTCCGGGACCCGAGTGCGCCGGGCAAGCCGTCGTCTCCGCATTCGTTCAACAGTTCTCGCTGGCGTGTTCGAGCGGCGCCGTCGCCGGCCAGTACATCGACATCGACGTCTCCGCACCCGGCGATGTCCTCGACTCTTCGCTCGTGGTCCAGGCCTACGACCCAAGCGACCACCTGCTCGGGACCATCCACGTGCTGGCGGACTCGTGGTGGGCCGGGTCCCCGTACAGTCGCCGCTCGTTCGCCACCCGGTTCTGGCAGTACGAGTCGGGGTACGGCTGGGGCTATCTCAACGACGCCCTGCTCCCGTTCGTCCTCGATCCGAATGCGGGGAGGATCGTGCTCACAGCGCGAGACCGGATCTTCGGCGACACGGTGGTGGTGGACGAGGTGCGCTATGGGCCAGCCGGCGTGCCGGCTCCCGCGCCCGGGACCGGCCTCGTGCGGACGCCGGATCGGACCTACTCGGTGACCACCACCCCGGAACCGCATCCGGCCTGGGTCGACTACAGCTTCAGGGCATTCAACAAGGGCTGCGAGCCCGCGCGCATGGATGAGATCTTCACCGCTTGTCGCGAGGGCGCACCGGACGTCTCCTATGTCCGGATGGGCGCGCACACGAGTTACAACTACGTCCTGCGCCCCGCGCCGCTGGAGGGGGACGAGCTTCGCGCCTGGGGCGCGGATGGCGCGCTCCGGCTCGTCGACACGGTGCTGGTCGGTGCGCCCTACTCGGGCCCCATCGGTGACCACAGCTACCTGGCCACGTCGCCAGGGTTCACGACGGAGTTCGGCACTGCGGGGGATCGGACGCTCCACGGCACGCTCGACCCCAGCGGTGGCCGGATCGCGCTCGGCTGGACCACGCCGGCGGGAGCATTCGAGACCTTCGACGAGCTGGTGTACGGCCCTGGCGGGGTGCCGGCGCCGGCCCCGGGACGAGCCCTCGTGCGCGACGACAACGGAGCCTGGAATGACAACTCGCCTTCGGCCGCCACGAGCGATGGTCGCACGTTCAGCAGCGCGAGCTGCTTCGACACTTCGCCCTGGCCGGTCGTGTTCCAGGAGGTTTTTCCGTCCTGCCGTTGCTACGAGAACGCCTCCTTCATCGAGCTGACCGCGCTCGACGGCGCCACGCTGTTCGAGCGCGGGATCACGCTCGTGGCGCTCGACCGGCTCGGGGCAGAGCGCTGGCGGGCGCCGAACGTGTTCTCGGCCCGGGCGGGGTTGCCCTGGCCCGCGGGGAGGACCTACCTCATGGCCTCGGTCGCGGCCATCTCTCGACTGCTCGGAGGCAACACACCGAACGCCGTGCTCCCGGGCTCGCTCGATGCCGACGGCGGCCGCGTCCTCCTGCTTCGCGAGCCGGCGAGCGCACCGCCCGAGACACTTGCCAGCTTCGCGTACGGCCCGGGGACCCCGAACCAGCGCTCGCTGCAGGGCTGGTCGTACCAGCGTCAGCCGGATGAATCGTATGTGCAGGGGTACCCCTCGCCAACGGCCTTCGGCAACACCACGCCCTGGGTCGATCCCAACTCCGGCCCCTTGTGCATCGGGACCGGCGCGAACGCACTCATCGAACAAGCGTTGTGGTCGTGCCTTGACGGGTCCGGCGGTGTCGCCTACATCGGGTTCAAGGCAACGCTGGGCAACTTCCCCGACGACATGGGCGTGAAGGCGTTCGGGCGCGACGGCGTACAACTGTTCCGGCTCGAGCATCCATTCGCGGGCAGCGGGTGCTTGCCGATCCCGTCGGGCGGGACGTCCCGATGGCTGCTGGCCACCGCTGCGCTGGAAGAGCTCTGCGGCTCGGGCGCTGATGGCCGCATGCCGGTGCCGCTGGACCCGGTCGCGGGGCGGATCGAAACGTTCCTCGTGACCCCCACCGGAGAAGTGACGGTGCAGGCCTTCTACTATGGCGGGGCCAGCGGTCTTGTCGTGCCCCCGGGCTATGCCGGCCAGCCCGGGAACCCGGGAAAGGCCGTGGATGCACGTCCCATCCGCTCGGATGGCAGGGTCCTTCGCGCCGCGAGTTGCATCGAGGATGGAGCGCCGAGCGTCACGATCAACGAGGTGCTGCTGCGCTGCGGCGACGGCGGCCTCGAGGCCCAGTACGTGAAGCTCGTGGGGGGAGGCCAACCCGACTTCCACGATTCACGTCTCCGGCTGCTCGCCCTCGATCACACCGGCGCAGAGAAGTTCCGCCTCGAGCCACTCGCGCCAGCGCTCGAGGGACGCCCGACCCCTGCGGGCCAGGGGTTGCTCCTCGGCGGCCCGTCCCTCGTGAGCCGCACGGGGCTCGCTCCCGATGCCGAGTTCGCGCAGCCGCTCGACCCGAGTGGGGGGACGCTGCGCTTGGAATGGATGCGCGCGACCGGTGCGACCCCGGTGGTTCTGGACCAGGTCCGTTATGGGCCCGGCACGCCGCTGCCGTTGCCGATCGCCGGCATGGCGCTGCGCCCGCACGACGAGGTGCGTACGGCGCTCCGCTATCTCGCGCTGCCCTTCAACCTCGCGGGCGAGCGCCCCGCGTCGCGCGCGTGCTTCGTGGATTCCTGCAGCGCGTTCTCGATGAACGGGCACCTCGCCTATCCCGACAGCACCCGCGGCACGTACCGAGACTGCTACTCCTACTCCTGCTCGATCATCAGCTACGACTGGACGCAGCTCAGCGTCTCGGCCTACGCGGCCGCCAGATACGACGCTTCCTCGGAAGTGAACGCCGACGACGATTTCGTCGCCGAGGGACTGCCCCTGGGCACGCCGGTCAGCTTCAACCTCCGGTTCGACGCGGACCTCTACGGCAGTTACTACGGCGGCTGTTCTGACCCCTTCTGTCGCGACGCGTACATGTCCGTGGCGACTGCGAGTCTCTCCGTCGCCGGCGTGCTCGTGCAGTTGCCGAGCGTGACGTGGACGTTGGACACGACGGTCACGCGCCCGGTCACCGTTCGGGCCGGCGAGCCGTTCCGCCTCTCGCTCGCGGCGTCGACCTGGGCCCAGACGGAGGACGGAATCGGCGGCGCGAGTGGATCTGTGCGCGCCTCGCTCGTGCCGATGGATCTTCCGCCCGGCGTCAGGCTGCGCTCGTGCTGGGGCTATGTCACGCCCGGCGTGGTCGCAGCCGACGTCTCGCTCGCCACGGCCTCGGCGACGCGGGACGCCGTACGGCTCGAGTGGCGCACGTCGCTCGGCAGCGCGTTCTCGGCGCAGCTCGAGCGGCGCACCGAGGACTCACCGTGGCTGCCGTTGGCGACGCTCTTCCCGGACGGGGTCGGCGCGCTCAAGTTCGAGGACCGGGACGTGCATCTCGGCCGCACGTACGACTACCGGCTCCGCTGGAGCGGCGGCGAGCGGACGAGCGACGTGGTCACGCTCAGGATCCCGGATGCCCCCAGCTTCGCGTTTCGCGGGGCCTACCCGAACCCCGTGCGCGATGCGTTCTCGCTCAGCGTCGTGCTCGAGGACGGCGGTGGCGCGCGGCTGGAGATCTTCGACGTCACTGGGCGCCGGGTGGCTTCGCAGGCCCTTGCCCTCGAGCCCGGCGAGCACGTGGTGCCGATCACCGTGGCGAATCGGCTGCCGCCCGGGATCTACAGCCTGAAACTGCGGCAGGGCGCGCACTCGGCGATCCGGCGGCTCGTGGTGCTTCCGTAGCGCCGGGAGCAACGATCGCAGTTGCGATCAGCGCTGCTCGGCTCCCAGCGTGAGCAGCGCCGGCAGCACGAGCAGCAGCAGGAACGCGGAGAGCGCGAAGCCGCCGACCACGGCGACCGCGAGCGGCTTCAGGAGCGCGCTCCCCGCGCCAAAGCCGAGCGCCAGCGGCAGCAACGCGCCGATGCCGGCGAGCGTGGTCATGAGCACGGGGCGCGCGCGGCGGTGCGCCGCCGCTTCGGCGGCAGCGGCCGGCGCGAGCCCGCGACTGACATGCTCGATGTACGACAGCACCACGAACGTGGCGTTCTCGGCCACGATCCCCACCAGCACGATCGCGCCGACGAAGCTCGACAGGTTGAACGTCGCGCCGGTGACCTGGAGCGCCGCGAACACGCCGGCGAGCGACGCCAGCGTCACCGCGATCACCGCGAGCGTCGGGCGCCAGGTGTGAAACGCCAGGAGCAGCACCAGCGTCACCGCCACGACCGCGCCGAGCAGCACGAGTGTCAGCGCCATGAACGACGCCTGCTGCTCCGCGTAGAGGCCGGCGTAGCGAAGCGACATCCCGGGCGGCAGCGGCAGCCGTTCGGCGAGCACCCGTCGCACCTCCCTCATGGCGGATCCCATGTCGCGATTCTCGAGGCGCGCGGTCACAGCGATGCTCGTGCGTAGATCGTCGCGATGGATCTCGGTCTCGCCGGTGTCCGACTGCGCGCTCGCCACCTCGGCGAGCGGTCGCGTGCGCCCGGGCGCCACGGGGATCGGGAGCACGCGCAGCTCGGAGGCGATGTCCGCGTCGCGTGGCAGCGTCACCCGCACGGGCCAGGCGCGCGCGCCGCGCACGATCTCGCCGGCGTCGATCCCCGCGATCGCGGGTCGCACCGCGGCGGCCAGCGCGCCGGCGTCGAGCCCGAGCCGCCGGCCTTCATCCGTCGGCGTGAACGTGAGATTGGGCCCGCTCACCACCACGCCGGGGTCGATGTCCACGACGCCGCGGACGCCGGAGAGCAGGTCGGCGACCTGGCGCGCCCGCCGCTCGAGCAGCGGCCGGTCCTCGCCGAAGAGCTTCACCTCGATCGGCTGCGGCACCGCGATCAGGTCGCCGATCACGTCCTCCACGAGCTGGCCGAACTCGATGCGCAGCATGGGCCACTTGGATTCGATGCGCGCGCGCAGGTCGCCGGCCACGTCCTCGGCGCTTCGCGAGCGGTGGCGCTTGAGCATGAGCACGTAGTCGCCGACGTTGGGCTCGGTGATGAAGAAGCCCAACTGGTTGCCGATGCGCCCGGAGTACTGCTCCACCTCGGGGGTGGCGCCCATCTCGCGCTCCACGCCCTCGAGGAGCTTCTGCGTCTCGGCGGGCGACGTCCCCGGCGGCGAGACGAAGTCGAAGATGAGTGCGCCCTCGTCCATCTCCGGCAGGAAACCGGTGCCGAGCGAGCGGCCGAGGGCGGCGGCGCCGCCGCCCGCGAGCAGGATCGCGAGCACCGCCAACCACGGCCGGCGGATGAGCGCGCGCGCGCCGGCGGCGAATCCGGGCCCGACCTGCTCGCGCGCCCGCGCCAGGCGGCTGCGTTTCGGAGCCTCCGGCGCCACCGCCACGAACTGCGGCACGATCGTGAAGCAGAGGGCCAGGCTCGCCGTGAGCATGAGCGCCATGCTGAGCGCGAGCACGCGGAAGAACGCGCCCGCCAGGCCGCCGAGCCAGACGAACGGCAGGAAGATCGCCAGCGTGCAGCCGCTCGAGGCGAGCATGCCGGGCAGCAGCTCCGCGAGCCCGGCCGCGAGCGGCACCTCGGTGCGGTGCGCCAGGTACTCGACCACGACGATGGCGTCGTCGGCCACGAGGCCGATCGCCGCTGCGATGCCGCCGAGCGTCATCATGTCGAGCCCGTGGCCGGCGAGGCGCAGCACGATCAACGTGATCGCGATCGCGCCGGGCAGCACGAGCGCGCGCGTGAGCCCGAGCCTCCAGCTCCCCAAGAACAGCATGACGATCAAGATCTCGGCGAGCGTGCCGACCACGAGCGCGTCGCGAGCGCCCGCGATCGAGTCGCGCACCAGCAGTGACTGGTCGTAGATGACCCGCACCTGGACGTCGGGGGGTAGCTCGCGGTGGTGCGCGCGGAGCCACGCGCGCGCCGCATCCACCAGCGTCACCGTGCTCGCCGTCGGCTGGCGGAGCAGGTTCAGGTGCACGGCTTCGGTGCCGCCGGTCCGATAACGCGTGAACTCGGGCGCCTCCGCGAGCTTCACGGCGCCGAGCGTCGAGAGCGGCACGTGCGTGCCGTCGGCGAGCGGCACGGGCACGCGCTCGAGCGACGCGAGGTCGCCGGGCCGGTCGTCGGCCAGTCCGAGGTAGAGCTCGCGGTTCGATTCCAGGAGCCCGACCGATTCGAGCTGCGTCGCGCGCTGCACGGCCGCCGCCACGGCGGCCGCGTCCAGGCCACGCCCCTGGAGCGCGGCGGGATCCAGCGTCACGCGGGCTTCGTAGCGCCGGCCGCCCTGCACGCCGACCTCGGCGCAGCCCGGCAGGCGCGACAGCTCGGGCTGGAGCTCGAACACGGCGAGGTCGCGCAGCTCGGCCAGCGAACGGGACGGGGACGAGAGCGAGTACGAGAGCACCGGGAACAGCGTCGGGCTCATGAGCCGCGCGTCCACTGTGGTTCCGGCGGGCAGCTCGCCGCGCACGGCATCGAGACTCGCCTGGACGCGCTGGAGCGTGAGATCCATGGGCGTCCGCCAGGTGCAGTCGATGTTCATCTCCACCGAGCCGCGCGCCGTCATGGTGCGCAGCTCCCGCACGCCCGGCACGCGGCGCACCGAGGTCTCCAGCGGGCGCGTGATCGCGCGCAGCACCTGCTCGGCGGGCAGCTCGCCGGCATCGGCGATCACCGTGATGCGCGGGAACGTCACCTCGGGCAGGATCGCCGCGGGCGCGCGGAAACCCGCCCATGCGCCCATCGCCAGCAGAGTGGCGAATGCAAAGAGGATCGCGCGCCGCTGCGCGCGGACGGCCTCGAAGAAACGCGTCACGGCTGCGGGTTCACGCGCGCGTGGTCCGGCAGCCCTCGCTGGCCCTCCACGACCACGAACGCACCGGGCGCGAGCGTGCCGCCCAGGAGCTCGCGCCAGCCCTCCGCCGTGGCGCCGAGTTTCACCGGCGTCCACGTCGCGGTGCTGTCCGCCGCCACCACCACCACGCGGGCGCTGCCGTCGAGATCGTTCTCCACCACGGCAGCGGCGGGCACCGCGGGCGAGCGGCGCGGCTCGCCCGTCTTGAGCGACACCGTGCCCGAGCGGTCGAGCAGCGGCGTGCCGCGGCCGCCGGCGGCGAGCCACACCAGCGTCGCCTGGTCCGTGGTGCTCGCGGCGGGCAGCACGCGGGTCACGTGCGCCTCGCGGTCAGGCTCGCCCATCGTCCGTACGGTGGCGCTCATCCCGTTGCGGACCCTCTGCGTCGCTGCCGCGGGTACCCGCGCCTCGAACACGATGCTCTCGAACGGCGTGATCGCCAGCACTTCAGCGCCCTCGCTCAACTCGGCGCCCGGCTCGACGCTGCTCTTCGTCACCACGCCAGCGCGTGGCGCCACAATGGGCACGCGCACGAGATCATTGCGCGCCAGCGCCACGGCGCGCTCGGCCTCGGTGCGCGCCGCGGCGTCGTGCGCCTCGCGCGCCAGCAGCTCGGCGCCTCGGAGCGCCGCGCGCGACTCGCGCGTCACCAGCATGCCGAGCGTGTCGCCCGCGGCGACGCGATCGCCGAGTTTCGGCTCGAGCGACTCGACGACGGCGGCGAACGGCGCCGGCAGCGAGACGTCGCCCGACGAGCGCCATTGTCCCGGCGCCTCGATCGCGTCGGCGAACGCGCGTTCCTCGACCGCCGCCGTGCGCACGGGCACCACGGCCGCGACCGCGTCTTCTTCCTCCTCGTGACGCGCGCAGCCCGAGGCGGCCGCGAGCACCGCCAGCAGCAGGAGCGCCAGGCTCGACCTCATCGTTCCTCCGCCTCCAGTCGTGCGAGCCGCGCGTCGAAGCGCGCCTCGGCGAGCCGCACACGGGTGTCGTCCAGCGTGTTCCTCGCGTCCAGCAGCTCGAGGATCGTGGCCGCGCCGGAGGCGTGCAGGCTCCGGAGCCGGAGCAGGTTCTCCTCGGCGAGCGCGACGCTGGCGCGCGCGCGGGTCACGCGCAGCGAGGCATCGCGCCAGCGGTCGAGCAGCTCGAGCGCCTGGCGCCGCGCCTCGCCCTGGAGGGTCGCCGCGCGCAGCTCGGCGGCCGTGGCCGCGGCCGTGCGGCCGGCCACGTCGTGCCTGGCCCCCGGGTCCGTGACCGGCAGGCTGAAGTGCAGCGCCGCGGAGGCGCCGAGGTCGCGCGACAGGCGATCGGAGAACGTGGCGTTCGGGTTCGTCTCGGTGACGTTCGGTGGCACCTGGGTGGTGAGGTCCGCCCCCCAGAGCCCCGCATCGAGCGCGAGCGAGAGCTGTGTCTCGCGGCGCCGGCGTGCGAGCGCCAGGTCGAGCCGGGCGCGCTCGCCCGCGATCCGCGCCTGCGCGACCTCGGGTGCCGCCCTGTAGCGCGCGAGCGTCGCCAGCGAGTCGTTCGCCGTGGGCGGCCCGAGCGCGTCGTCCTCCGGGGCGCTCACCGTGGCCATCGAGTCCGGCGGCATCGCCAGCCACCGCGCCAGCTCGCGCGCCACCGAGTGACCCGCGCGCTCGGTGGTCTCGAGCGCCGAGACCGCGTCGTCGCGCTCCAGCGCCGCACGCTGGGCGTCGGCCTTGCCGCGCGTGCCGGCGCGCGCGTCGGCCGCGAGCTCCACCGCCAGGCGGTCGAGCCACGCCAGCGACTCGCGCTGCGAGCGCGCCTGCTCGGCGAGCCGCACGCTCGCGAGCGCCAGCTCGCCGGCGCGCAGGCCCGCGTCGCGCGTCGCCAGCGACTGGTCGGCGAGCGCCGCGCGGGCGTCCAGCTCGGCGGCGCGCCGGCCGTGCGCGCGCACACCGGCGTCGCGGAGCGGCCACTGCATGCCGAGCTTCAACTCATAGCTGCCGAGGTCGGTGAGCGTGGGGTCGTAGTAGCCCTCGGGCGCGACCGTGGCGCCGCCGAACACCGAGACGCTCGGGCGCTGGTCGAACGAGTGCCCCGCCGAGTCCTGGCGGGCGGCGAGGCTCGCGGCGCGCGAGATCCGCACCTCGGGCGCGCGTTCCCGCGCCAGCGCGACGCAGTCCCGCACGGAAAGCGGCTGCGCGGCGCGGGCCTGCGGCGCCCAGCAGGCCGGGAGCAACACGAGTACTGAAGCCGCGCACCACTTCATCCGATGATGATAGCGCCCGTGTGCTGCGGGAATGGTCTCTCACCGGTAAAATCGGGGTCCATGGCCCGCATCGTACTCAATACGTTCGGCTCGCTCGGGGACCTGCACCCCTACCTAGCCATCGCGCTCGAGCTCAAGCGCCGCGGACACCAGGCCGTGGTCGCCACCCACGGACTCTACCGCGCGCGCATCGAAGCGCTGGGGCTCGAGTTCGCACCGGTGCGTCCCCATGGTGAGGACTGGGCCGATCCCGCGGGCGTGATCCGCGAAGCCATGGATGCGAGGCGCGGCAGCGAGGTGGTTCTGGAGAAGCTCGTTCTGCCGTACCTGCGCGAGAGTCGAGACGACCTTCTCACGGCAGCACGCGGCGCCGATCTGCTCGTGGACCACGTGCTCGCGTTCACCGCGCCGCTCGTGGCCGAGACGCTGCACATCCCGCGCGTGTCCACGACGCTCCAGCCGCTGGCGATGTTCAGCAAGTACGATCCGCCGGTGAGCCCGTCGGCGCCGTGGCTCGCGTCGCTGCGGAAGGCCGGGCCATGGGCGTGGGCGCTGCTGTGGTGGCTCGCGCGCCTGAGCACGCAGCGCTACTTCCGCGAGGTGGCCGTCATCCGCCGCGAGATGGGGCTGCCGACGACGAGACGCCACCCGATGTTCGAGAACGCATCGCCCGACCTCCACCTCGTGCTGTTCTCGCGCGAGCTGGCCGAGCCGCAGCCCGACTGGCCCGCGGGCGCGGTGCAGACCGGGTTCCCGATCCACGACCGGGGCGAAGCCGGCGAGCGACTGCCGTTGGCGCTCGACGTGTTCCTGCGCCAGGGCACGCCGCCGCTGGTGTTCACGCTGGGTTCGTCCGCGATCTACGCGGCCGACGGCTTCTACGTCGCCGCCGCCGAGGCGGCGCGCGCGCTCGGCCGGCGCGCCGTGCTCATGACCGGCGCCGAGGGGATGAACCCGGTGCCCGGCGTGCCGCCGGTCGCGCACGCGCCCGCACGCACGCAGATCGTCACCGTGCCGTACGCGCCGCACTCGGAGGTGATGCCGCGCGCGTGCGCCGTGGTGCACCAGGGCGGCGTGGGCACCACGGGCCAGGCGATGCTCGCCGGACGGCCCATGCTCGTGGTGCCGTTCAGCCACGATCAGCCCGACAACGCCGACCGCCTGCGCCGCCATGGGGTGGCGCGCGTGCTCGAGCGCTCGCGCGTGAGCGTCGAGACGTTCACGCGCGAACTGGCCGCACTGCTCACCGACGAGCCACTCGCCGAGCGCGCGCGGGCGATGGCCCAGCGCATGAAGCAGGAGCCCGGTGCCGCCGGCGCCGCCGACGCCATCGAGGCCGTGCTGCTCAGGAGCGGACGCGTTTCGCGGGTGGCGTCATCCGCATGAGCGTCTCGCGCAGCGGCTGCATCACCGCGCGCGTCACCTCGGGGTCCCGGTTCGTGAGCACGATCAGCGTCACGTCACCCTCGTGCTGCCACTGGCTCGAGATCCCCGGCGCGCCGCCGGCGAAGCCGAAGTTCGCGTCCGCGGGCGAGACCGCGCCCGCCGCACCGCGATCCGGACGGCCTTCGCCGGCCACCCAGGCCGACCATTTTGGGCCGCACAGTCGGGCCGCCAAAAGCGCCCTGTCGAACTTCAACAGGTCGGCGGCAGTCGAGTAGCCGCCGCCGGCCGCACTCCCGCGCGCCGGGCGCGTGCCCTGGTTGTCGCGCTCGCCCGTGCCCGCGTCGCGCCGCGTGTAGCCGCGCGCCACGTTCGGCGTGCCATCGCCCTCGATCGGGTAGAGCGTGCGCTTCATCCCCGCCGGCGTGAACACGTGCTTCGCCAGGTACTCGTAGTAGTCCTCGCCCGAGGCCTTCGCGATCACCTCGCCGAGGAGAGCGTAGCCGCCGTTCGAGTAACGCTCGCTGGTGCCGGGCTCGAACCACAGCGGCTGGTCGCGGAACAACTGCAGGTAGTCGCGGTTGTGCCGGAGCTTCGACTTGTCCATGGCGTCATAGGCGTCGTTGAAGAAGTCGCCCACGCCCGAGCGGTGGGCCGCGAGCATCTCGACCGTGATCTCGCCGGCGTGCGGGAAGTCGGGCAGGTACTTGGAGAGCTTGTCGTCGAGCGAGAGCTTGCCGGCCTCCGCGAGCTGGGCGATCGCCGTGCGCGTGAAGAGCTTCCCGATCGAGCCCAGGTTCAAGCGCGTGTCGGGCGTCATGGGCGTCTTCTTCGCGCGGTCGGCGAGACCCCAGGCGCTCGAGAGCAGCGTGGTGTCCGCGCGCACGAGCAGCGCCACGCCCGAGAACTCGGCCGCGGCGTACTTCTCGTCGAGTGTCGAGCGCATCCTGTCGGCGGCCTCGCGGTCGGTGAGCCTGGGCCCCTTCACCGGCGGCGGCGCTTCGCCGTGCGCTCCGGCCTCGATGCGCACGCCCAGGAGCTTGTGCGGCGCGTCCGCCTCGCCCCCGAAGATCGCGGTCACCTCCTCGCCGGACCCGGCCCGGCAGAGGACGCTCATCGTCGTCGGCTCGGCGCTCACGATCTCGAGCGGCTCGAGTCCGCCGGTGCGCTCGAGCGTCATCCGCCGCCGCTCGAGCCGCGCGTCTATTGAAGCCTCGGCCAGGGCCGAGGCTGCCATGTGTTCGGCCAGGAACTGGCGGGCGCCGGCGTCGTCGCCCTTGAGCATCTCGAACCAGGCGCGGACGTGGCCGCCGAGGTCGGTGGGCGGCCAGGCGATCTCGGCCGCGTGCGCCGCGACCGCGAGCGAGGCGGCCGCCAACAGTGAGAGCAACGGGAAACGCATCCCTTCCTCCGATCACGTGAACTGCAGGGGAGCCATCACGCACCCAGTGTCGGCGGGCGCTATGAAGTCGGTGTGAAGGCGCTCGGGCCGGGCAACCGGACGTGGAAGCAGGCCCCCGCGCCGGGCGCGCTCGTCACGCTCACATCGCCGCCGTGAAGCGTGACGAGCTGGCGGACGATGGCGAGCCCGAGCCCGGAGCCGGCGCCCTCGCTGCCGCGCGCACGCGCGGGATCGGCGCGCCAGAAGCGGTCGAACACGTGCGCCTGCTGAACGGGCGTCAGGCCCACGCCGCTGTCGCGCACCTCGAGCCATGACCCGCGCTCGCCCGTGGCTCCAACGCTCACGCGCACGTCACCGCCCGCGGGCGTGTGCGTGATCGCGTTGACGAGCAGGTTGCGGAGCACCTGGCCGATGCGCGCCGCGTCCACGCTCGCGAGCACCGGCTTGCCCTCCGCGAGTGCCAGCGCCACGCCTGCACTCTCCGCGCGCGGTCGCACCGCCGCCACGGCCTGCGCGGCGATCTCGCGCAGGTCGTGCACCGCGCGCTCGAGCGGCAGCCGCCCGGCCTCCGCGAGCGAGAGGAGCTGGAGGTCCTCGACGAGCCGCGACAGCAGCAGGGTCTCGTCGTGGAGCGCGCGCAGGCCGGGCTCGTCGGCGGGCGCCAGGCCATCCTGGATCGCCTCCAGCCGGCAGCGCAGGTTCGTGAGCGGCGTGCGCAGCTCGTGCGCCACGTCGCTCACCATCTGACGGCGCAGCGTCTCCGCGCGTTCGAGGGCGCCCGCCATGCCGTTGAACGCGGTGCTGAGCTCGGCCAGCTCGGCGGCGCCCGAGACCGGCACGCGCGAGCTCAGGTCCCCGCCCGCGAGCCGGCGCGTGGCGGCGGTGAGCGTTCGCACCGGCGACAGCGCGCTCGCGGTGGTGATCAAGAGCAGCACGATCGACGCCAGCGCGCCCACGAGCAGTGGCAGCAGGAGCCCGCGGTCCACCGCGCCACGGATCCGCTCCTGCTCGTGCGTGGTCGCCCCGAACCGGGGCATGTAGAGCGAGTGGACGACCCCGACCACGCGGCCATCGGCGCCGTGGACGGTCCGCATCGGCGGGTGATCGAACAGGAACCGGAGCGTGCGGTCGGCCTCGCCCTCGCGCACGGTGAGCACGAGCGCCGTGGGGCCCGGGGCGCCCGGGCCGGCGGAGAGCCGCGCGCGTCTGAGATCGGGCCGGGTGGCAGCCACGATCTGGCCGGCCGCGTTCTGGAGCACCAGCTCGAGACCCGGCGGCCGCCTGATTGTCCCGAGCACGCTGTCGGCGCCCGGCCACGCGAGCCCGTGCGCGTTCGGGTACCACGCCTGCAGCCGCCGCGCGGCCTCGACGACGAACGTCGTGTCGCGGCCGCCCTCGAACCGGCTGAACTCTTCGACCAGCCGCGAGCGCGACGACGCCAGCACGAGCAACACCGTCGCGCCCGTCACCAGCACGACGGCGATGCCGACCTGCACGCGCAGGCTCAGTCGCACGGCACGCCCTCGAACCGGTAGCCGACGCCGAACACGGTCACGATGCGCTTGGGGCTGGCGGGATCGGGCTCGATACGCCGGCGCAGGTTCATGACGTGGGCGTCGACCGTGCGCTCGAGCACGTCGCGCTCGTCGGCGAATGCCCGCTCCAAGAGCTCCGCGCGGCTGAACGCGCGGAACGGGTGCGTCGCGAGCGTTTCCAGCAGTGCCCACTCGCGCGGCGTCAGCTCCACCTCGACGCTTTCCACGCGCACGCGGTGCGCACGGCGGTCGATCGTCAGGCCTTCGAAGCGCAGTTCGCCGCCGGCGTCCGCGGGCGGCGCTCTCCGGAGTATCGCCCGCACGCGCGCCACCAGCTCGCGCGGGCTGAACGGCTTCACCACGTAGTCGTCCGCGCCCAGCTCCAGGCCGGCGATGCGGTCTTCCTCGGTCGCGAGCGCGGTGAGCATGACGATCGGCACGCGCACGCCCTCGTCGCGCAGCCGGCGGCAGACGTCGCGGCCATCCACGCGCGGCAGCATCAAGTCGAGCACGATCAGGTCCGGCCTCGAGTCGCGCGCCTCGGCCAGCGCCTGCTCGCCGTTGTAGCCCACGACCACGTCGAAGCCGGCGTGCTCGAGGTAGAGCCGGCACGTCTCGACGATCGTCTTCTGGTCGTCCACCACCAGCACGCGTGGCATGTTCCGGGCCCCTCTGTTCAAGCCCTCGCTTCGCTCGGGCCAGCCTCCCCGCAGCCCTGTGGAGTCTCGGCGGCGATGATGAAGGAGATATGAAGGGGGTGCGAGGCGCGCGCCCGGTGCGCTTGCCTGCCCGCAGAACGCCGCCTAACCTGCGCGGGCTCACACCACAACCCCATGGAGGGAGACGCCGTGTCCCGTCCCGCCGCGCTCGCGCTCGCGATCGCGCTGCTGTCGCAGGCGCTCCTCGGCTGCTCGTCGTCCAAGGACCAGCCGATCATCACCGTCGGCAGCCGCAAGGTCACCGTGGCCGAGTACGAGCGCACCGCCCGCGGCGCGCAGGGGCAGTACGAGGGCCTGCCCGACGTGGCGAAGGCCACGTTCATCCAGGACCTGGAGCGGCGCGCGCTCATGCTGGAACTGGCGCACCGCCTGGGCCACGAGAGCTCGAGCGCGGTGCAGAACGCCGACCGCGAGAACGAGCAGCGGGCGCTGCTCCAGGCGCTCTACGCCCGCATCGCGAGCCCCGCCCAGCGTGTCTCCGATGCCGAGGCGCGCGCGCTCTACGAGGCGCGCAAGGTGGAAGCGCAGGTGTGGCTGCTCTACACGTCGTCGGAGTCGGGCGCGCAATCGGCGCTGGCGCGGCTGCGCGCCGGCGAGCCGTTCGACAAGGTGTCGGCCTCCTACAGCCTGCCGGGGCTGCTGCCGCCGGACGGCAACATGGGCTGGATGTCGCCCGGCGCGCTCCCCGATCCGCTGGACGGGGCGATGCGCACGCAGAAGTTGAACGAGGTCGGCGGGCCGTTCCATACCCGCGAGGGCTGGTTCCTGCTCGAGGTGACCGAGCGTCGGCCGCACGAGCAGGGCCCGTTCGAGAGCATGCGCACCGGGATGGTGGACCTGATGCGCCAGCGCAAGCAGCGCGCCGCGTTCAACCGCGCCTACATCGATCTCAAGGCCGACTACGACGTCCAGCCCGCCCCGGGTGGCGCGCAGCTGCTGTTCCGCGTCCAGTCCGCGGTGGCGCCGGTCACGCCCACGCCGGACCAGCGCCAGATGCCGCTCGCCACCTACCGCGGCGGCACGTACACGCTGAACGACGCGCTCACCGACCTGCAGCGCGCCGAGACGCAGCGGCCGCTGTTCAACCTGCTGCCGGCGGTGGAGATCTGGATCGAGTCGCAGACCATGACGCGCGTGGCCATGCTCGAGGCGCGCCGCCGCCACCTCAACGAGGAGCCCGACATCGTCAACGGCCTGCGCGCGCAGCGCGAGCAGCTGCTGTTGAACGCCATCTACCAGAACGCGGTCGCGAGCGTGCCGCCGCCCGGCCCCGAGCTGGTGCAGATGGCGTGGGAACGGGTGCGCCACCTGTACACGAAGCTGGACGCCGCGCACGTCGCGATCCTCGAGCTGGCGGACTCGCTCGCGGTGGAGCGCGTGCTCGCGCAGAAGGCGGCCACGCCCTCGCTCGCCGAGGCGGCGAAGAAGGTGGACCCGTCGCTCGTGGTGCAGGAGACCACGATCAAGTACCCGAACGACGACCCGGATTGGCAGGTGCTCACCGCGATGTTCACGCAGCAACCGCCGGGCTCGTGGTTCGGCCCGGAGCAGCGGCCGAAGGGCTGGCGGTTCATCCAGCTCCTCGACAAGCAGACGAGCGAGCAGAAGTTCGAGGAACTGCCGCAGGGCCTGCAGCAGAACATCGCGAGCAGCGCCGGCGAGCTGGCGCGCGACGCCCGGTTCAACCAGTTCACGGACTCGCTCGCGACCGCGTTCCACCCGGTCGTGAACCGGGCGCTGATCGCGAAGCTGCCCTGGCCGGTGGCGACCGACGCGGCGCGCTGACGTGTCCGGCCCAGGGCCCGTGAGCGAGACGGGCCCCGTGCCGGGACGCTACCTCAGCTTCCGCCGCACCTCGGCCGCGCGCCGCTCGCTGGCCTCGACGCGCGTGCCGTCCTTCAGCCGCAGCACCAGCACGCCGTCCTCGGCGCCGTAGCTCTCGATCGCGCTCATGTTGACGAGCGCGCCGCGATGGACGCGCACGAACTGGCCCTCGGGCAGCCGCTCCTCCAGCTCCTGGAGCGTGTAGTCGACCAGGTACTCCTTGCCCTCGGCGCGCGCGAGCACCAGCCGGTCGCGCGAGAACACGATCGGCACCTGCGAGAGGTCCAGCAGCTTCACCTCGCGCCGGTGGCGCACCGGCAGCCGGAGCAGCGGCGCCGTGGCCGACTGCAGCGCTTCGGAGCCGAGCGCTGTCCGCACCGCGGCCGCGTTGCCCGAGCGCTTGGAGCCGCTCTGCGCCTCGCGCACCACGCGCTGCACGGTCTCGGCGAGCCGCTCGCGGCGGATCGGCTTCAGCACGTAGTCCAGCGCCGCCAGCTCGAACGCCTCGATCGCGTGCTGGTCGTACGCGGTCACGAACACCACGATGGGCGCGTCGTCGCCCTTCAGGTGTCGCGCCACCTCGAGCCCGGAAAGGTCGGGCATGTGGATGTCGAGGAACGCCGCGTCGGGCTTGGTCTTCGTGATCAGCGCCAGCGCCTCGCCGCCGCCCTTCGCCACCCCGGCCACTTCGACATTCTCGTGCTCGGACAGCAGCCGCTCCAGGTACTGGCGCGCCCGCGGCTCGTCATCGGCGATCACCACACGTAACCGTTCGCTCATCGTCACTCGCTTCCTCCGGTCGGGATGGGCCACGCCATGCGGACGGCGAATCCGCCCTCGGCTCTTGGCGCAGCTTGTACTCGCGCGTCGGGCCCGGCGAAATGGCGCACGCGCATCTCGAGGTTCTCCAGTCCAACGCCCAGACTCTGCGTGCCGTTGCCGTGCGGCACGCCGTCATCGGCGAACTCCAGTTCGAACCAGCCGTTCGCCTGCTTCGTGTCCAGCGTCATCCGCAGCGATGTCTCGCCGGGCTTGATGCCGTGCTTCAACGAGTTCTCCACCAGCGGCTGGAGCAGCAGCGGCGGCACGCTGGACATGAGCAGCGACGGGTCGCCGCGGTAGCGGAAGTGGAGCGGGTTCTCGTAGCGCTCGCGCGCGACGCCGAGGTAGTCCTCGACGAACGCGATCTCGTCGGCGAGCGGCACCGCCTGGCGCTTCCCCGCCTCGACCGTGTACCGCAGCATGTCGGCCAGCCGGCCGGTGAAGCGCTGCGCCGCCATGGGGTCGGTCTCGATCAGGTACGCGAGCGCGTTCAACGCGTTGAACAGGAAGTGCGGCTGCACCTGCGCCTGGAGCGCTCTCAGCTCGGCGCGCGTGGCGGCCACGCGCTCGGCGGTGAGCCGGAGGTTGTCGAGCCGCACGCCCGCCTGCGTCAGGAGCGCGTTCACCGGGCCGCGCGCGAACGCCGGCACCTTCTCGGGCTCGGCGAGCGCGGGGGGCCGGTTCTCGGGCCAGGTGATCTCCACCGGCCGGTGGAGCCCGCGCTCGATGCCGCTCTCGACCGCTCCCCGCACCTCGTCCTTGTCGAGCGCCGAGAGCAGGCTGTCGCCCGCGGCGTCCAGCGCCTCGCGCAGCGCCTCCGGGTCGCGGCCGTAGACGCGGGCGATCGCGCGCTGCGTGCGCTCGCGCAGCGGCGCGAACGCGAACGCCAGGATCAGCGCCGCGATGACGTTGAACAGCAGCGCCTGCTCGCCGGTGACGGTGGCGAACAGTCGCTGGCCGCCGAGCACGATGACGAGGTAGATCGCGGCCAGGATGCCGGAGAGGAGCGCGTACGGCAGCCCGCCCACGATCAGCCGCCGCGGGTCGAACACGAGGTCGCCGGCGATCAGGTACGCGAGCACGATCGGCGTCGTGAGCCAGAGCATGAGCAGCACGACCAGGAGCACGTGGATGAGCGGGGCCACCGCGGTGGGCGCGGTGAGCAGCGGGTCCATCAGGTTGCCGCCGAAGCCCAGGTTGCTGACGAGCATGGTGAGGCCCACCACCATCGCGAGCGCCCGCTGGCCTGCCGTGGGCGACCAGCCGGGTTCGCTGCGGCTGTAGCGCAGGACCAGCGACACGGTGCCGATCACCGCGGCGGCCCCCGGGTACCAGGCGCCCAGCACCTCGGGCGGCATCAGGCGGATGTCGCGGAACTCGAACAGCAGCAGCAGCGGTACGGCGTAGCTCACGCAGGTGATCCAGAACCACGGGTTCTTCACCCGCGCGCCCGCTTTCCACCGCGGCCTCGGGAACACCGCCATGAAGTGGAGGAAGCTCGCCGGGTAGAGGAGCACCAGCGCGTCGTAGAACGCGAGGTAGCTCCGGAACCCGGGATCCGTCTCGACCTGCGCGTGCGTGAACACCGTGCGCAGCACGCCCAGGCCGTCGAGCGTGGCGTACCAGAGGAAGACCCAGGCGGTGCCGAGGTCGGGTCGCCGCCACACGAGCAGGAACGCCACGAGCGGTGCGGCCACCGCGACGGCGATCGTCGACGCCGAGAGCCGGAAACGTTCCCACGGGGAGAGCCGCGTCGGCGGCAGCGTCACGCTCCGGCGTACGCCATCGTGCTCGAACTCGAGTTGCAGCGGCCCGCGCGGCCAGCCCTCGGCCGCAAGGCGTGCGCGCACGAGCGAGTCCTCGAGCGAGACGCCGTTCAGCGTCAGCAGCCGGTCGCCGGGCTCGAGCGTGCCGCGGGCGGGCGGCCCGAGCACGCGCTGCACCACGCCGCCGGGCCCGATGCGGGCGCCCAGCCGCGGGTAGGGCCCGTGGGTGAGGAAGCGCGGCAGCGCCACGCTGAAGCCGGCGAAGAGGGCGGCCACGGCGAGAACACGTCGCATGCGGACATCGAAGGTCACCCGGAAAGCCTCCCACACCCGATGCCGAGCGCGGCAGTCCGTGGGTCCGAGTGCGGGCGCAGGGCCAACGAACGCTGGCTGGGCGTGCCGACCGCGATGGCGGCCCGAAGCCCGCGCCGGGCCTTTGCCGGCCCGTGTCGTTCGTCGGCCTCGCCCGTGCGTCACTCCCAGTGTGAGCTTCTCGCCGATGCATCCCCAGCGCACGCTACGGCGGCTCGCCGCCGTGCTGCTGCTCGCGCTCGCGTTCGCGAGCGACCTCGTCACCGGCAGCGAGGTGGCGTCGTCGCTGTTCTACATCGTGGCCATCCTGTTCGGCGCGTGGTTCGTGGACCAGCGCGCCGGCCAGTTGCTCGCGCTCCTGAGCGTGGGGTGCTGGTGGATGGCGTATCGGCTCGCGGCGAAGCCATTCACCCATGCGAGCACGCTCTACTGGAACCTGCTCGCCGAGCTGGCGATCTACCTCATCGTGGCCGTCGCCGTGGCGCAGACACGCCTGACGCTCGAACGCCTGCGCGCCACGGCGCGGCAGCTCGCCGCGGCGCGCGACGCGCTCGATCACGAGACGCGCGCCGTGGGCGACCTGCAGCGCGAAATGCTGCCGCAGGAGGCCCCCGAGCTGCCCGGCTACGCCTGGGACACCACCTACCTCACGAGCACGCGCGCGGGAGGCGACTACTACGACTTCCTGCGCGCGCCGGACGGCCGCATCTCGATCGTGGTCGCGGACGCCACCGGCCACGGCGCACCGGCCGCGGTGCTGATGGCCATGCTCCGCGTCCTGCTCCACGCCGCGCCGGTCGACGGCGCGACGCCCGAAGAGCTGCTGGCTCGCCTCAATGGCCAGCTCGCGGGCACGCTCGTGCCGGGGCGCTTCGTGACCGCGTGCATCGCCTCGCTCGATCCCGCGAGCGGCCGGCTCGCGTACTCGCTCGCCGGGCACCCGCCACCGCTGCTCGTGCGCCACGCGACGCGGGCGGTGGTGCCGCTCGAGCTTCGCGGCGGCCCGCCGCTCGGGCTCCTCGCATCGACCACGTTCGAGAGCGGCACGGTCGTGCTCGAGCCGGGCGACACGCTCGTGATCCACACCGACGGGATCACCGAGGCCATGGACTCGGCGCAGGCGCTGTTCGGCGACACCCGCTTCCAGGAGGCCCTCGCGCGCTCGAACGGCCAGGGACCCGCCACGATGCGCGAGAGCGTGCTGGCCGCGCTCGACGGGCATCGCCGCGGCGCTCCGCTCGACGACGACCTGTCGCTGCTGCTCCTGAGGCGCTGCTGAGGCACGCGCAAGCGGCGCACGCGCGCGCGGCGGGCATCGTGCAGGGCGCCTCGTCGGGACCGCGGAACGCGCGTTCCCTGTTCCGGAAGCGCAAAGCTTGAACGGCCGCGGGAAGCGCCGCGCCCCGGCCGCCGTAGCGGGGGTGGCGGGGGGACCGGCAATCGCTATACTCGCCGCCGCTTCGGCATGCTCCCCGGCATGACTCCCCTGCTTCGATCCGTGCGCCGCACGGGTCCCAAGGGCACCTGTGTGCCCTCGCCGCACCCGAACGGAGGACCCCGATTGTCGATCCACACCCCCCGCAGCTCGCGGGCCTGGACCGCCAGCCTGTCGCTGCTGCTCGCGCTGGCGCTCGCCAAGGCCCCGACCGGCTTCGCCCAGACCGCGGCCAAGAAGCCCCCGGCCAAGCCCGCCCCGGCGGGTTCGACCGCCCCCGCCACCAAGCCCGCGACCCCGCCCAAGCCGGCTGCCCCGCGTAATCCCGACGCGGTGGCGCTGGACGCGATCGCGGCCATGGTGAACGACGAGCCGGTGCTCGCGAGCGACGTGGAAGAGCAGCTCTTCCTGTTCCTCCAGCGCGCGCAGGTGCAGCCCGACTCCTCGCAGCTGGACACGCTCCGGCGCCAGGTCCTGGACCAGCTGATCGACGAGAAGCTGGTGCTGGCCGAGGCCAAGAAGCAGAACCTCACCGTGCCGGCCGCGGAGGTGCAGAAGCAGGTCGAAAGCGCGATCGCCGACGCCAAGCAGCGATATGGCGGCGAGCAGGGCTTCCGCGAGCAGCTGGCGAGGGAGAACACCACCGAGGCGCGGCTGCGCGAGCGCTACAAGGGCGACCTCGAACGCCAGATGCTGGAGCAGCAGGTGGTGAAGAAGATGTTCCCCAAGCGCACCGTGACGCAGGCCGACGCCGAGGCCTATTTCCGCGCGCACAAGGACAAGTTCCCCAAGGTCCCGCCGCAGCTCCATCTCCAAGTGATCCAGATCGTGCCGTCGGCGGATTCGGCCGCGCTCAAGGCGGGCAAGGTCAAGATCGACGACATCCGCAAGCGCATCGTCGGCGGCGAGAAGTTCGCGAAGGTGGCGGCCGAGGTCTCGGACGACCCCAGCACGTCCAAGTCCGGCGGCGACCTCGGCTTCTTCCGACGCGGCCAGATGGAGCCCACGATCGAGGACGCGGCGTTCGGGCAGGCGAACGGCAAGCTGTCGCAGCCGCTCAAGACGCCCTACGGCTGGCACCTGATCGAGACCATGGAGCGCGACACCGTGCGCGGGCCGAACGGCGCCGACTCGCTGGGCGCCGACGGCAAGCCCATCGTGGAGGTGCACGCGCGCCACATCCTGGTGAAGGTCACGCCCACCGACGACGACGTGGAGCGCACCCAGAAGCTGGCCCAGAGCGTGCGCGACCAGGCGGCCAAGGGGGGAGATTTCGCCGCCCTGGTCAGGAAGTACAGCACCTACCGCGGGCCCGCCTCGGCCGACGGTGACGTGGGCTTCCTGAGCCTCGGGGCGCTGCAGCCGAGCATCCGCGCCGGCCTCGAGCCGCTCAAGATCGGCGAGGTCAGTCCGGTGCTGCCGAATGCCCAGGGATTCAATATCTTCAAGGTTCTCGAGCGAAAGCCCGAAAGAGACTATGAGCTGGCGGAGATCAAGGAGGAGTTGCCGGACGCCGTGGCCGAGGCGCAGTTCCGCGACAAGTACGAGGCGTGGTTGAAGACGCTCCGGAGCAAGGCGCAGATCGAGTACCGCGACCGATAACGCACCCGGGAGCCGGCGCAGCCAGGAGGCGCGATGATCTCATTCGAGCACGTGACCAAGCGCTACGGAGAGCGCCTCGCGCTCGACGACGCGACGTGGCGGATGGAGGAGGGCGAGTGCGCCGTCATCCTCGGCCACAGCGCGGCCGGCAAGACCACGCTGCTGCGGCTCATCACCCACGAGACGCAGCCCACGACCGGCGTGGTCACGGTGGGCACGTTCCGCGGCGGCCGGCTGTCGCGTGCGCACCGCGCGCTGCTCCGGCGCACGATCGGCGTCATCTACGAGGACTTCCGGCTGCTCGCCGACCGGACCGTGTACGAGAACGTCGAGCTCGCCCTGAGAATCGGCGGCCAGCACCTCGAGAGTGACCTCCAGCCGAAGGTGCTGCGGGCGCTGCAGGAGGTGGGGCTCGAATCCCAACGCGACCTGCTCCCGGCGGAGCTGTCGTTCGGCGAACGCCAGCGCTGCGCGATCGCGCGCGCCATCGTCAACCGCCCGACGCTGATCCTCGCTGACGAGCCGACCGGCGCGCTGGAGCCGAAGAGCGCCGCCGAGGTGCTGTCGCTGCTGCTGCGCATCCACCGCGAGGGCGCGGCGCTGCTGCTCGGGACCACGCGCGTCGAAGTCGCCAACGTGATCGGCGGCAAGCGCTGGCTGCTCGAGGACGGCCGCATCCGCGAGGGCGCGCCGGGCTCGGTGCCGGTGTCGTCCGCCGCCACCGGGACGGGAGGGCTCTGACGCATGCAGCTCTACTTCCTGCGCGAGGCCTGGCGCAGCTTCCAGACGCACCGCGGACTCGCGATCACGTCCATCCTCTCGCTGGCGGCGCTGCTCACGCTGTGCGGCATGTTCCTCTTGCTCGACCACAACGTCAGCCAGGCCCTGAGCGCCATCGGGGACCGCCGCGAGATGATCGTCTACCTCAAGGACGAGGTGAGCGACGCGCAACTCGCCGAGCTGATGGACAAGGTGCGGCAGTACTTCGGCGAGCCCACGTACGTCACCCGCGAGCAGGCGTGGCAGGACCTGTCGCAGCAGATCGGCGACCCCGACCTGCTCTCGGGCATCGAGGACAACCCGCTGCCGGCCTCGCTGCGCGTGCGGCTCAAGCCCGAGCTCCTGAACTTCGCGGCGATGGAGCAGGCGGCGAAGCAGGTGCTGGAGTTCCCCGAGGTCGAGGACGTGCGCTACGGCGCCGACTACGTGCGCCGGCTGGACGAGTTCTCGGCCGGGGTGACCACCGGCGCCTGGGCGGCCGGCGCGCTCGTGGGGCTGGCGATCGTGCTCGTGCTCTACAACACTCTGCGACTCACCGTGGTCGCCCGCCGCCAGCAGGTGGAGATCATGCTCAAGCTCGGCGCCAGCGACCGGTTCATCGCCACGCCGTACGTGCTGGAAGCGATCATCCACACGGTGATGGCGGCCGCCGCCGCGCTCCTGCTCGTATTCGCGCTGCAGCAGGCGCTCGCCTCGCGCCTCGCCGGGCTGACGTTCCTGCCGTGGATGTGGGCGTTGTCGTTCGTGGGCGTGGCGTTGGCGGTGGCGTGGGTGGCCTCCGCGACCGCGCTCACGAGGATCCTGCGGACGATCGGGTCGTGAACGCCGCACGCGTCGCCAGCGCCCTGCTGGCGCTCGCGCTCGTCGTGGGCGGCGGCGTGGCGCTGGCGCAGCAGGACAGCCTCGAGGCGCAGAAGCGCCGCGAGCTGGAGGCACTGAGCCAGCAGGCGCGCGAGAAGCGCGCGCAGGCCGGCGCGCTCAAGGGCCAGGAGACGCGCGCGCTCGGCGACCTGAAGCGCACGGAGCGCGAGCTGTCGGCCACGCGCAAGCGGCTGACGAAGCTGCGCGCGCGGCGCGAGCGGCTGGACGACCAGCTCGAGATCACGCGCGCGAACCTCGAGCGCAGCGTGGCGACGCTGGCGAGCAAGCGCGACCAGCTCGCCCGCCGACTGCGCCACATCTACATGGAGGGTCCGGCGCGCGAGCTCGAGTTCCTGGTGAGCACGCGCTCGTTCGCCGGGCTCATGATGCGCTGGGACTTCCTGCAGATGGTGGCCGAGCAGGACCGCCTGCTCCTCGAGAGCGTCGAGACCGAGAAGGACCGCGTCGAGGCGAACAAGCGCCGGCTGGAGTCGAACCTGCAGGAGGTCTCGGCCAACGCCCAGCGCACGACGAAGGAGTCCACCAAGCTCACGAGCCTGCGCCAGTCGCGCGCGTCCACCGTGCAGCAGATCCAGTCGAAGCGCGAGGAATACGAGGCCGCGGCCGCGGAGCTGGAGCGCAGCGCGCGCGCCGTGGCGGGGCTGCTGGCGCGGCTCGAGCGCTCACGCCAGGCCGAGGCGACGCGGGCGCGCGGCGAGGGTCGCAATCCGCAGCCCTACAGCGGCGACTTCACGCGCGGCCAGGGCCAGCTCGACTGGCCGGTGCAGGGCAGCATCGTCGGCCACATGGGGCTCGAGACGCATCCCCGGTTCGGCACGCAGGTGCGCAACGACGGCATCGACATCGCCGTGCCGGTGGGCACGTCCGTGCGGGCGGTGGCGAAGGGCCGCGTCGACTTCGCGAACGACGACTACGAGGGCGTGGGCGGCATGGTCGTCCTGAACCACGGCGACGGCTACTACACCATCTACTCGCACCTCTCCGACGTCAGCGTGTCGACCGGGAGCGAGGTCACCTCGGGCACGGTGATCGGCCACTCCGGCGAGACCGGATCGCTGAAGGGTCCCGTGCTCCACTTCGAGGTGCGCAAGGGCTCGACGCCGCTCAACCCGGAGAGCTGGCTGCGCTAGTATCGCGGGCATGCTCACCGCGACGCTCTCCACGCTCCTCGGCCAGCCCGAGGTGTCGGCGTTCCTGCGCGGCATCGTGGCGCGCGGCCGCTACGCGAACGCCTACCTGTTCCATGGCCCCCACGGCGTCGGCAAGTGCACGGCCGCGCTGGCGTTCGCGCGTGCCGCTCTGTGCGAGCGCGTGCCCGGGGCGGCGCCCGCCAGCGCCGGCCCGTCGCTGTTCGACGACGCGCCGGCCGCCGCGCCTGCGACCGGCGACGACGCCTGCGGCGAGTGCCGCGGCTGCCGGATCTCGGGAACGCTCCAGCATCCCGACCTGAAGTTCCTGTTCCCGGTCTCGGGCGAGGAACGTTCACTCGAGGGCACGATCGAGGAGACGCTCGAGGAGCTGCGCAAGGATCCCCTCTATGTGTTCCAGTACGAGAAGGCCGCGAGCATCCGCATCTCGCAGACGCGTGAGCTGATCGGCGAGCTGGGGTATCGCCCTCACACCGCATCGCGTCGCGTGGTGGTCGTACGTGACTGTGATCGCATGAGAGAAGACCAGTTCTCGGCGCTCCTCAAATCCATCGAGGAGCCCGGGGCCTCGACGCTCTGGGTGCTCACCACCGCGCGGCTGGCGCGCGTGCCGGCCACGATCCGCTCGCGCTGCCAGCGCGTGCGTTTCCGGCCGCTCGCCGAGTCGCTCGTGCGTGACCAACTGCAGAAGGCGGGCGTGGACGAGAAGGACGCGCGCATGCTGGCGGCGCTCGCCGGCGGCTCGCTCGCCCGCGCGCTGGCGATGCGCGACGCCGAACCCGACATGAAGAGCCAGCGTGACGCGGCGCTCCAGATGCTCACGCCCGCGCTCGAGCGGAACCCCGCGCAGCTCGTGATGGCGATCCAGAAGGCCACGGGCTATGGCCGGGCCGGACGCGAGCGGCTCCGGATGTCGCTCGAGTTCCACCAGCTCTGGCTGCGCGACGCGCTCCGCCTGCGCTACGGCGCCGATCCGGAGACGCTCGTGAACCGCGACCTGGTCGGCGTGCTGCAGAAGCTCGCGGCCCAGCTCGACGCCGCCGAGATCCGGCGCCGGCTGCTGGTGCTCGAGGAGGCGCTCCGGAGCATCGACGGCAACATCTCCCCGGACCTGACGCTGTTCTCGACGCTGGCGCGCGTGGCCGGCGACCGGCTGGGCGAGGGCGCGTGGCCCGCGCACGCGACCGCGCGCTGGGACGTGTAAGGGCGCGGGCTAGCGCAGGAAGGGGATGCGGCCGCCGAGGGATCGGCCGTCCCATTCCACGCGATAGAACAGCAACTGGGAAGCATTCCCGCCCGCGAAGCTGGCCTGGTGCCACCCGGCCGCTTGTGGGCCGTCGACCGGGCGCGCGACACGATGACCCGCGACGTCGTAGATCGAGACGCGGACGTGCCCGGCGTGCGGGATCGAGTAGTGAAGCCCGACCAGGCCCCGACCCGGCGAAGCGGCGAGGCCCGCGTCGAAAGTGGACGCCAGGCGTGGAGCTTCCGAGAACACCTGGGTTCCGTCAGCGCGGGCCCGATCGTGCTGGACATGAACCATGACGCACTGGCGGACGGCGTTTCCCGCGGCGTCTCTCGAGACGTAACAGAGGGTGTAGGTGCGGGTCGAATCCCTGCCTTCCCGCTCGGCGCGCAACTCGAAGTCGAAATCCGCCGTTCCGAACGCCGCGCCCCGAATGTCCTCGTGGCTCGGATCCGGATCACTGCTTTCGATGGAAGCGAGCGTGATGGAAGGGTCCTCGTCGCAGGCATCGCGGGACGTGGCCGTGACATGGACCGGAACCCACTGGCGGTTCGGCGGCCACAGCGTGGTCCGGTCCACGGCGAGATCCAGGCTCGGTGGTGTGGCGTCGACGACGGTGACGGTCGCGGAACAGGTCGCGTTGGCTCCCCTGCTGTCCGTGCACGTCAGCGTGACATGGGTGACGCCCAGCGGATAGGGCCCGACGGGCGACTCGACCACCTTGATCGGATCGCCGTCGGGGTCGCTCGAACCGTCGTCGATGGTGGCTGCGGCGACACAACCCAGGTCGCTCTCGACGACAACGTCCCGGCAACGAGCCACCGGAGCGTGGTTGAGCCGCCCGTTCACCACGGCCAGGTCGTCGCGGCGGGAGCCGGCGCTGGTTCCGGCCACGAGGTCCAAGATGCCGTCACCGTCGAGGTCGGCCAGGGCGAATCCCGCGACGGGCCAGGGCATCACCGCGGTCTCGCCGCGGGTGAACGATCCATCACCGTTCCCCATCAGCGACATGACCTGGAGGCCACTCGCCAGGAGCAGGTCGGTCCTTCCGTCGTGGTCGAGGTCACGGGCCGTCATGCGGCTCACGGAGCCGGGGATCACCGTGGTCACGGCAGCGCCGAACGTGCCATCCCCGCGGCCGGGCTGGACCCTGAGAACGTGGAGAAAGTCGGTCTGGGACATGTCTGTGCCCGTGTACGCCAGGTCCGCCTTCCTGTCGCCCGTCACTTCGGCCGCGACGAGCTGGCCGGGCGCCAAGGGATTCCAGAATCGACGCGACGTGCTGAATCCACCGGTCCCAGAGCCGAGCGCGACCGCGAAAAAGGTGGGGCGTTGCCACTTACCGTAGCAGGCCACGTCGAGGCGTCGGTCTCCATTCAGGTCCCCAAGCGCGAGCGAGCCGTCGACCGCCTCCAGGACGGCGATCCGTGGAATGTCGAACCGGCCCCCTCTCGTGCCGAGCAGCACCTCCACTCGGGGCCCGGCGGTCGCCAGGAGATCGAGCGCTCCGTCTGCATTGAGGTCGCCGACCTTGAGATCGGAAACCCTGTATCCGAGGCTGTAGGAGGTGTCGGCGGCCAGGCCGTTGCCCGAGCCACGAAAGAGCTGGATCACATTGCTGGACCGGTGCCACGCGATCAGATCCGTGTGGCCGTCGGCATCGAGATCGGCAGCAAGGAGTCGGTCTTGCTGGCTACCGGCGATCTCCACCGGGACCGAGAGCGTCCCGTTCCCCTTTCCGCGGAAGAACACGATCCCGGACTCGACGGCGGCCACCGCGTCCTGTCGTCCGTCGCCGTCGAAGTCGCCGACCGCGACGTCCCTGATCTCATGGCCCGAGTTGTAGAGGGCCGGGGTGCCCTCGAGGTGGGGGGTGGCGGCGTTCGAGTTCGGCACACCGAGGAGCAGGACCGTGAAGATCGAGGGTCCATGGCGGAGCAATCGGACGGCGCGGTTCATGCGCAAAATTCTACGACTGCATTCTCGTGCGACCCACGGAATGCGGCACTTGCTGACTGAACAACATGAACGGGCATTGCGAAACGCCCGCTTCTGGCAATCGACGGCGGCGGCGCAAGGTGCGGGGAGCCGGCGCCCGTCCGCGCGGCCCCAGCGCTCCGGGGTAAGCCCTCCTGCCCGGGTTGCCGATTCTGCTAGAGTCGCTGCCAACGAGCCCCGCTTGGGGCCTTTCCCATAGCCCGTCGGCCTGGAGCTTCCCCCGAAATCCTCCCGCCGGGATCGATTCCGAACGCTGCACTCGAACCATCCCAGCCGCCTGTGTCCACGGCGGCGTGACGCGGACGCCACCCGCGCTCCGCCATAGAGGTCCGGTCATGTCGGAGATCGTCCAGGTCTCCCTGCGCGGCACGCGCCGGGAATTCTTCTTGAACTCGCGCAACCTGTGGTTGCGCCTCCGCGACCGGATCATCGTCCAGGGTGAGCACGGCGAGTCGATGGGCACCGTGTTCCTCAAGGACCCGACGCTCATCCAGCTCAAGCGTCCCGGCAACGTCACGCGCGAGATCATCCGCAAGGCCGAGGAAGAGGACCTGGACCAGGAGGACCAGAACACCGCGCTCGAGAGCGAGGCGTTCGACTACTGCCACCAGCGGGTGGAGCTGCGCGAGCTGAAGATGGAGCTGTCCGAGGTCGAGGTGGCGTTCCGGCGCAACCGGATCACGTTCTACTTCACCGCCGAGCAGCGTGTGGACTTCCGCGAGCTGGTGAAGGACCTGGCCAGCAAGTTCCAGACCCGCATCGAGCTGCGCCAGATCGGCGTGCGCGACCAGGCGAAGCGCCTGGACGGCTGCGGCCCGTGCGGGCGCGCGTTCTGCTGCTCGACGTGGATGAAGGGCTTCCACCCGGTCACGCTCAAGATGGCGCGCGAGCAGAACCTGTCCTTGAACCCGACCAAGATCTCGGGCGCCTGTGGCCGGCTCATGTGCTGCCTGTCGTACGAGCTGGCCCAGTACCGCGACAGCACCCAGAAGATGCCCGCTGTGGGTACGAAGATCTCGACCGGCAAGGGCCCCGTCGTGGTGACGCGCACGGACACCTACCGCGAGGCCGTGTGGGTGCGCGACGACGACGGCGCCGAGCACAGGATCGCCTACGACGAACTGCCCCCGGGTCCGTACCACAAGTGCGGCGACTGCTCGTGCGGGAAGAAGAACGGGGGCGCGGCTCCCGGCGAAGCCGGGTCAGGTGACGGCGGGGGCGCGCTGCCCGCAGAGTGAGCCCGGCGCAGGAGATCGCGCCTCACCGCATCGTGAATCGCACCGGGATCGCGACCCAGAGCGGGACCGGCTCGCCCCTGGCCATCGCGGGCTTGAACTTCCACTGCCAGACGGCTTCCAGGGCATCGTCGCGCAGTACCGGGTGGCCGCTCACGACGTACGCATCCTTCACCGTGCCGTCCCTGCCGACCAGCGCCTGGACGAGCACGACGCCCGAGAGGTCCATCTGGATCGCCGCCGGCGGGAATACCGGGGGCACGCGCCAGGTCGGCTTCGGCAGCACGTCCACGAACACCGAGTCCCGCGCCTCCACGCGATCGAGCCGGGGACGTTCCGATCGCAGCAGCGGGTCGTCCTCGAGGACCTCGCCCAGCGTCGCCCACAACGAGTCGCCGCCGGGGCCGAGCCGCACCATGCCCAGCGGCTCCTCGGCATCGAAGAACACCGCCGCATCGATATCGAAGCGCAGCAACGCGAACGTCGAGCGCCCTCGCCCGTGCAGGCTCAGGAGGTAGATCGGCCTGGCCGCAGCCGGCACGCACGTCACGCTCTCCGAGCGCATCTTGTACGCGGTGTCGATCGCGGTGTTCGCGAGCAGGAACCCGGCGATGGCGCGCGCGTGCAGGCTGTCGGCGTGGTGACGGCCGTAACTGCGCAGGCTCAACTCCCGTCCGAACGGACCGCGATACGCCCAGGGCGCGCTGAGGTTGCCGCAGGCGCGTGTGATGTCCGCCGAATCGAGCGCCGCGAGCCGCTGGCGAAGCGCCACGGCGTCATAGCCCGGCGGGGCGGGCAGCACGGCGGGCTTCTTGGCCGGCGCGGCCAGCGCCGCGGACAGCGCGACCAGGACGCCGCCCGCGAACAGTGCCGTCCCAGGACGTGGGGTCAGGGTGAACACGTCCCGAGTGTACGCGAACGTGCGCCCCGACGGCCGCTACAGCGCCCGCTTGCGGAACCCCCGGATGCCCCAGAGCAGCGCGAGCGAGGCGTAGAGCACGGCCCACCACACCATCGCCACGCTCGGCAGCGCGCCGGACGAGAACGGCGACCAGTTGAGGTCACGCATCACGCTCGGTTGCATGAAGTACGCCGCCCGCTGCCAGAGCGCCTCCGTGGGCATGATCAGGCTCGCCACCGTACCCACGTTCTGCGCCGCCTCGTTCCCGGTGATCGTGCCGACCTGCTCCACCCAGCCACCGATGAACGCGAGCCCGTAGAGGCCGAACACGAGGATGCCGTTCGTGACCGTGGCGAGTCGCGCCCCGCCGGCGATCGAGAGCGCGACGAGCACCACGGCATCGAGCGCCATGAGCGGCAGGCCGATCGCGAGCCCGGGCGGCGTGAAGTGGCCGATCGTGCGCGCGATCAGCAACACGCCGCCCGATACGAGCACGAAGTAGCCCACCGCGACGATTGCGAACGCGAGCCACTTGCCGAGCACGATGCTCGAGCGGCGCACGGGCTTGCTCGCGAGCGTCTGCACCACGCCGGACGCGATGTCACCCGACAGCGTGTCCACGGGCAGCAGCACCGACGTCATGAGCGTGAGGAAGTGGGTGGCGTAGAGCCCCGCCAGGGTGAGGAAGTTCATGAGCAGGCGATTCCGCAGCGCGGTCACGCCCACCTCCTCGGCGGCTTTCTTTGCGACGAAGTGGAAGCCGATGCCGTAGAGCAGCAGGAACGCGCCCGCACCGATCAGCGTCGCGAACAGGATGCGCCGGCGCGACGCTTCGTGGAGCGTCAGGTGCACGATCGTGAGCAGGGATCTCATCCGGGTCGCTGGTCCTCGCCCATCACCTCGAGGAACGTGGCCTCGAGCGAGCGTTTGTGGGGGGTCATCGAGTAGAGCCGGGCGCCCGAGCGCACCAGCGCCTCCGCGAGTGCCGGCAGCGCCGACTCGTGTTCGACGCGCAGCCGCGCGGTGCCGTTCTCGCTCGCGAGCAGCGTGCCGTGCGCGGCGAGCGTCTCCGGGGAGGCGCCGTCCACGCGCAGCTCCACCTCGAGTGCCGAGGTCTCGGCGCCGAGCATCAGCTCGTGCACCACGCGGCCCTGCTTCACGAACACGACGCGGTCGCACGTGGCTTCCACTTCACCCAGGAGGTGCGAGTTCAGGAACACGCTCGTGCCGCTCGCGCGCAGCTCGTGGATCAGGTCGCGCACGAGCAGGCGGCCGAGCGGGTCCATGCCCGATGTGGGCTCGTCGAGGAACACAACGTCGGGATCGTTCAGGAGCGCCTGCGCGAGCCCGACGCGCTGCGTCATGCCCTTGCTGTAGCCCTTGATCGGCCGGTCCGCGGCGTCCAGGAGGTCGACGCGCTTCAGCAGCGTGTCAGCCTTCGTCTCGAGCGCCTGCCCGGAGAGCCCGTAGAGCCGGCCGTGGAAGCGCAGCAGCTCGCGGCCCGTGAGCCAGTCCTGGAACCGGAAATGCTCCGGGAGGAAGCCCACCTTCGCGCGCGCGGCGCGGTCGCCGATCGGGCGGCCGAGCAGCGTGCCGCTCCCCGACGTGGGGTCGATCAGCCCCAGGAGCATCTTCAGCGACGTCGTCTTGCCTGCGCCGTTCGGCCCGAGGAAGCCGAACACCTCGGCGCGCTTGACCGCGATCGAGAGGTCGGCGACGGCGAGCTTCTCGCCAAAGCGGCGGCGGAGGCGCTGGGTCTCGATGACGTTCGCGGTCATGGGCGGAGTGTAGCGTTCCACGAACGGGACGGGCGGGAGCGCCGCTCCCGCCCGTTCGTTCGCGATCCGCGTCAACGCAGCGACTGCGCCACGTCGAGGACCTCGTCGTTCGGGAGGTTGGTCCGCATGGCCAGCACGCGGTCGCCCTCGGTCCACATCAGGAGCGCGCCGCTGCGGCGGCGCTTGCCGTTCTCGTCCACGTCCCTGAAGCGGATCAGCAGGCCCGTCTGGCCGTTCACGTGCACCTGGCGGAACGATTCCGCCGTGGGCGGCACCGGCACCACGACCGTGCTCTTCCAGTCGATGCTGCCCGCCACGCGATGCGCCTCGTCGGCTTCGAGACCGAGCACGCGCAGCCCGATCTCGCCGAGCTGGCGCATGTCCGTGCCCGGCGGCAGCGACACCTCGGGGCTCCGCGACTCGACCAGCGTCATCTTCGTCGCGCCGTTCTCGAACTCCTGCATCACGACCGCGGGCTTGTGCACGGTGACATTCTGGCCGTCGAGCCCGGCAGGGATCTGCACGTCGGTGAGGCCCAGCATCTCCACCACCTTGCGCAGCTTCTCGGTGTTGACGCTCATCCGCGCCGCGCCCTCACCGGACACCGTCGCCTTGGTGAAGTGGAGGCCATTCGGCATCGGCTGGCGTGGCTGGCGCAGGTTCGGCAGGCCGGCGGCGTTGCCCGCGAGGTCGGCCGAGGGGTAGTCCACCGGCTGGGCCGGCTCCTGCAGCACCTCCTGGTGATCGAACACGAGCGCCGCGGGATCCTCGCCGAGCTGATCGTGGATCGCCCGCAATTGGTCGAGGCGCGACTGGTCGACCTCGACCGCGGCGAACGAGCGAACGCGGAACAGGTCGAGCGCGTTCTGCGCCGCGACGCGCACCGCGGGCACGGTGAACAATGCGACGACCAGCGCGATGCCCGCGGCGCTCGCGAGCGCGGGCACGAGGCGGAAGCCGCGCGCCGGCGCCTCGTCCTCGACGCCGCGCAGCCGCTCGCGCAGCGAGCGCGCGAAGCCGGGGTCCGGCTCGCGGCGCAGCTCGTGCAGGAAACGATCGTCCATCTTCAGGCTCCTTCTCCATCCCAGTCGGCGCGCAGTCGCTGGACCAGCCGATGGAGCAGCGTGCCGACGTTGGTTTCGGTGAGGTTCATGTGCTTGGCGATGGCGCGGTTCGTGAGCTCCGCGCCGTACTTGAGCGACACCAGCTCCCGGTCGCGATCCGGAAGCCGGCCCAGCAATCGCGACAGACGTTCCAAGGCCTCGCGGTGCTCGACCCGCTCCTGCGGGTCGTCACCGCCAGCCGCCACGTGGTCGGCCGCTTCCAGCGGGGCGTGGGGCCCGTCCAGTGGACGGGTCCGCCGCCGCCGGTAGTGGTCGGTCGCCACGTTGCGGGCGATGGTCATCAGCCACGTGGAGAACGCACCCAGGTCGCGCCGGTAGCGGTTCCTCGCCACCCACGCCTTCTCGAACGTCAGCGACGTCAGGTCCTCCGCCACCGCGCCGTCGCCGACGCGATAACGGAAGTAGTTGTAGACGCGCGGGAGCTGGTCCGCGTACAGCGCGTCCCAGTCCGCATCCCGGGCCGGTTCCAGCGCCCAGAACCGCCCGAACACCACGTCGCCGATGGCCATCGCGGGGAATGTACGCTCCGGGGGCCGGGGTATCACACCGACCCATGCGGGGCGCACCGGGAGCGGCTGCAACGGGCGTGCGAAACGCGCAGCCTGCCATGGCTTTGTTCCCTGACCCTGGCGCGCTCCGGCGCGTACGCCATGCATCGCATGCGTTTGGCGCGCATCGGGACAGGCCGGCTGGACGTTTCCGCTATACTGCTCCGCCATTCCTTTCGACCCCCTCCGGAGCCAATCGTGCCCCGTTTCTACATCACCACGGCCATCGACTACGTGAATGGCCGGCCCCACCTGGGCCATGCCTACGAGAAGGTCCTCGCCGACGCCATCGCGCGCCGGCACCGCCAGCGGGGCGACGCGACCTACTACCTCACGGGCACGGACGAGCACGGCCAGAAGATCGCTCGGGCCGCGGCCGCCGCGGGCAAGACGCCGGGCGCGTTCGTGGACGAGCTGTCGCAGACGTTCATCAGCGCCTGGAAGGCGCTGAACATCCAGTACGACCAGTTCTTCCGCACCACCGACAACAAGCACCGGCTCGCCGTCCAGGAACTGTTCCGGCGGCTCAAGGACGCGCTGTCGCCCAAGACTGGCCAGCACGTGCTCTACGAGGAGGCTTACGAGGGCCTCTACTGCGAGGGCTGCGAGAGCTTCAAGACCGACAAGGACCTCGACGAAGAGGGCCGATGTCTCGAGCACAAGGTGAAGCCCAAGGAAGTGAAGGAGAGCAACTTCTTCTTCCGGCTCTCGGAATACGACGACGCGCTGCTCAAGCACATCGAGGCCCACCCTGACTTCATCTGGCCGGACTACCGCCGGAACGAAGTGGTGAACGTGATCAAGGGTGGGCTCCAGGACATCAGCGTGTCGCGCCCGAACCTCGCCTGGGGCGTGCCGCTGCCCGAGGAGATCGAGGGTGGCGAGGGCCACGTCGCGTACGTGTGGGCGGATGCGCTGCTCAACTACCTGAGCGCGCTCGGCTGGCCGGAGCGCAAGTACTCGCTGTGGTGGCTGGCGAAGAACAAGGACGTGGGTGGCCCGGGGGCAGCGCGCCAGGACGAGTTCCAGCACCTCGACGGCCAGGGCCGCCCGGGCGCAGCCTGGGCGGGCACAAAAGACGCGTACTGCACGAACGCGTTCCACCTGATCGGCAAGGACATCAGCCGCTTCCACTGCATCCTGTGGCCGGCGCTGCTGCTCGCCGCCGGCGTGCCGCTGCCGCGGCAGGTCTACGTGCACGGCTTCATCTACGCCAAGGGCGAGCGGCTCTCGAAGTCGAGCGGCAACATCGTGGACCCGGTGGAGCTGGCCAACACGTTCGGCGCCGACGCGCTGCGCTTCTACCTCTTGGACTCCTTCCCCACCGGCCGCGACGGCGAGTTCACGCTCGAGCAGTTCGTGGAGCACGTGAACACGCACCTCGCGAACAAGCTCGGCAACCTGGCGAGCCGCACGGTCACGCTGGTGCACAAGTACTTCGAGGGCAGGGTGCCGGCGGAGTGGAACCCCGAATCGCTCGCCACCGACGAGGCGAAGGAGGGCTTCGGCGCGCTGCTCGCGACCGCCGCCACCACCGCGACCGAGTCGCCCAAGGCGTGGGACGAGCTGCGCATCAACGAGGCGCTGGACCACACCTGGAACGTGGTCGAGCGCGCGAACGAGTTCGTGGACCGCACCAAGCCGTGGGAGATCGGGAAGTCGCCGGAGCGCCGCGAGGAGCTGGCCACGGTGCTGAACGCGCTCCTCGAGACGCTGCGGCTGGTGGCGATCTGGACGTGGCCGGCGCTGCCGGCCAAGGCCGAGGCGCTGTGGAAGACGCTCGCGCTCCCGGGCACACCGGCGCTGCAGAAGGACGCCGAGGCGCAGGCGCGCTTCGGCGCCGGCGACGGCCGCACGCTCGGCGCGTCGGAGATCTTGTTCCCGCGGATCGACCTCAAGGTCGTCGCGGGCGCTACTCCTCCGACTCGTTGAGCTGGCGCGCCGTCATCAGGTGGCGGATCGCCTCCTGGCGACGACCGAGCGCCTCGAGCAGCAGCCCGAGATTGCAATGCGCGTCGGCGAAGTCGGGGTCGCGCACGATCGCCTGCCGGTAGGCGAGCACGGCTTCGTCGCGCCGGCCGAGCTCCTCGAGCAGCACGCCGAGGTTGAAGTGCGGCGTGGGATCATCGGGGTCCAGCTTCACGGCCTGTCGATAGTGCGGCTCGGCGCGCCCGCGCTCGCCGGTCACGTGCAGGACGCGGCCCAGGTTCACGTGCGCGTCGGCCATGAGCGGATCGAGGGCGAGCGCACGCTCGTACGCCTCGCGCGCACGTTCGGGCGCGCTCGCTTCCTGCTCGCAGCCGATCTCGTACCACTCCTCGGCCGAGAGCCGCCGCTCCGCGTCGGCCGCCGGGAGCGCTTCCTCGGCGGGCGCGCCCGTGAGGGTGGCGACCGGTGCCAAGTCGGCGCGCGTCGCGTTGCGCCTGCGGCCGGGGCCGGGCATCTCGGCGGCGCGCTCCGCGATCTCGCTGGTCTCGAAGTTCAGGAGCACCTGGCCCGAGTCCGGCCGCCAGCTGCTGCTGCCGTCGGTGGCGACGATCTCCTCGCCGTCGGCGTGCACGGTGATGCTCGTGAGCGGCACCGCGGCCAGCTGCTCGCGGAGCGACGCCCACATGCGCCGGATGCGGCGCATCGGCACGCCGGCCTCGACGAGGCCGCGCGTGGTGCGCAGCAGCAGCAGGTCCTGGAAGCCGAACGACAGCGGTCCGATGGGCCCGCGCTGCGGCGCCAGGAAGCCGGCGCGCGCGAGCGCGCGCAGCCGCGTGGCGGGCAGCTCGAGGATCCGCGCCGTCTCGCTGAGCGAGAACCTGCGGCTCTCCTCGGGCTCGGCGCGCGTGATCCCGGTGCCCGTTTCCATGAGGGACCCCGTCAGCGCTTGCCGCCCGATGCCTTCTTCGGCGTCGACTCGGCCGCGGCCTTCGCGCGTGCGCGCGTGGCCGGTTTCTTCTCGAGGTCTTTCGCATCCGCGCCGTCGGCTGCGGGCGCGGAGGCGCTGCCGCCGGAGCCGCGCTTGCCGAGGCTCTGCTTCAGCGCGTCCATGAGGTCGATCACCTGCGCGCGCTGCGCCTGCGGCGCGAGCGACGTGACCTGCTTACCCTCGACCTTGGCCTCGACCGCCTCCATCACGCGCGCGCGGTACTCGTCGGTGTACTGCTCGGGCTTGAACTTCTCGCTCGCCAGCTCGTTCACGAGCCGCTGCGCCAGCTCCATCTCGCCCGGCTTCAGCTTGGCGTTCTCGCCCTTGTCCACCTCGCTGAAGTCGCGGATCTCGTCGGCGAAGAACATCGTGTGCAGCATCAGGCCGTTCTGCGAGGCCCGGATGAGCACGAGGTTCTCCTTGCCGCGCATCACGAACCTGGCGAGCGCGACGCGGCCGCCCTGCTTCATGGTGTCGGTGAGCAGCCGGTAGGCCTTCTCGCCGCCCTTGTCGGGCCCCAGGTAGTAGGTCTTCTCGAAGTAGATCGGGTCGACCTGGTCGAGCGGCACGAACTCGGCGATGTCGATCATGCGGGACGTCTCGCCCTCGAGCGCCTTCAGCTCCTCGTCGTTGAACTGGACGTACTGGTCCTTGCTGAACTCGTAGCCCTTGACGAGCGTGCTCCGCTCCACGACCTCGTTACAGGTGGGGCAGATCTGCTGCTGCTTGATCCGGCCGCCGCACTTCTGGTGGATCTGGTTGAAGGAGACGCCACCGGCCGACGCGGCCGTGAACATCTTGATCGGGATCGAGACCAGGCCGAACGAGATGTTGGCCGACCCGATGGAGTGTGCTGGCATGGGTTCCCTCCTCTGGAGTGAGGTGGTGGTCATCGAGGCTAACACCGTGATTTACTGCCCTCAATCACGGTCATCGGCCCCGGGTCACAGGAACGTCATTCACACATGCCCGCTCGACGCGGCCCCTCCGAGTCATCCCGCCGCCCCGCGCGCAAGCGTGAGCGCGCCGGAGCTGCCACGCCGCCCCCGCCGGCCACGCCCGCGCCGGCCCCGCCCTCGCCGCTCGAGGCGTACCGGAAGAAGCGCGATCCCGAGCGCACGCTCGAGCCGTTCGGCGGCGCCGTCGCCGCCACGCCGGCGCCGGCCGCGGGCGCGGCGCCCGCCCTGCACTTCATCGTGCAGGAGCACTGGGCGCGCAACCTGCATTTCGACCTCCGCCTCGAGCTGGACGGCGTGCTCAAGAGCTGGGCCGTCCCCAAGGGGCCGTCCGTCCGCGCGGAGGAGAAGCGGCTCGCCGTGCATGTCGAGGACCACCCACTCGAGTACGCGAACTTCGAGGGCACCATTCCGTCCGGCAACTACGGCGCGGGGTCGGTGATCGTCTGGGATCGAGGCCGCTACGACTCGTTCAAGCCCGAGTCGCTCCGCGAGCAGTACGAGCGCGGCCTGATGGAGCTGCAGCTCTACGGCCACAAGCTCGGCGGCAAGTGGACCCTGGTCCGCACGCGGAGCCAGAAGGATTGGCTGCTGCTGAAGAAGAAGGACGCGGCCGCGGCCGACGTCGACGCGCTCGAGAGCTGGCCGCGCTCGGTGATCACCGGGCTCACCGTGCAGGAGATGAAGGACCAGGCCGCGTGGCTCGGCGCGCTCCGCTCGCACGTCGCGTCGACGGGCGCGCCGCGCGGCGACGTGCGTGCCGCGCAGGTGAAGCACATGCTCGCCACGCTCACCGAGAAGCCGTTCACGCGCCCGGGCTGGCTGTTCGAGATCAAGTACGACGGCGTGCGGGTCATCGCGGAGCGGCGCGGCGACCAGGTCACGATGCTGGGCCGGAGCGGCGAGGACATCACCGCGCGCTACCCGGAGGTGGCGGAGGCGCTGGCCGCGCTCGCCGTCCCGAACTTCGTCCTGGACGGCGAGATCATCGCGTTCGACGACTCCGGCCGGCCGAGCTTCGGCCGGCTGCAGAAGCGAATGCTGCTCAAGAAGCCGCGCGACATCGCGGCGGTGAGGGCGCGCGTGCCGGTGCGGGCGGTGTTCTTCGACTGCCTGGGGCTGGAGGGCCACGACCTGCGCCGGCAGTCGTTGCTCGTTCGCAAGGACATCCTCGCGCGCGCGCTGCCGCCCGCGGGCATCGCCCAAGCCACGGACCATATCGAGGCGCAGGGCGAGGCCTTCTACGAAGCGGCCTCGGAGATGGGCCTCGAAGGCATCATCGGCAAGCGCGCGGACAGCGCGTACGCCGGCCGTCGCTCGCCGGACTGGGTCAAGTTGAAGTGCCAGCGCCGGCAGGAGTTCGTGATCGGCGGCTGGACCGAGCCGCGCGGCAGCGGCCGGCACTTCGGCGCGTTCCACGTCGGCGTGTACGAGGACGGGAAGCTCCAGCACGTGACCCGCGTCGGCAGCGGCTTCGACGACGCGTTCCAGGACAAGCTGTGGCCAACGCTCCAGTCGCTCGCGCGCAAGGACTCGCCGTTCGGCGACACCGGTCCGAACACCCGTGCCGACCACTGGGTCGAGCCGCGTCTCGTCTGCGAGGTGCGCTTCACCGAGTGGACCGCCGACGGCGGCTTGCGGCACCCGATCTTCCTTGGGCTTCGCGACGACAAGAAACCGGAGGACGTGCGGCGCGAGGACGTGCGCGGAGCCGACGTCGAGGCCGTGGTGGAAGAGCCCGGGATCGATGCGGACGACGCGAGTGGTGATGCCGGCGAGGGCGATGAGACCGAGGCCGACGATGCCCCGGCCGCGGCGCCAGCGCGCCGGGCCGCGCGCAGCGCTGAAGAGAAGGTCGTGCGCCTCAGCAACATGAAAAAAGTGTTCTGGCCGGACCAGGGCTATACGAAAGCGGACCTGATCGCCTACTACGAGACCGTCGCGCCGCTGATGCTCCCCTACCTCCGCGACCGGCCCATCGTGCTGACGCGCTATCCGGACGGGATCAAGGGCAAGTCGTTCTTCCAGAAGGACGCGCCGGTGTTCGTGCCGGACTGGATCCGTACCGAGACCGTGTACTCCAAGGACTCGGATCGCGACATCAAGTTCTTCGTTCTCGACGACGTCGAGTCGCTGCGCTACGTCGCCAACATGGGCACGATTCCGATCCACATGTGGAGCGCGCGCTCCGGCTCGCTCGAACAGCCGGACTGGCTCGTGATCGATCTCGATCCCAAGGGCGCGCCGTTCACGCAGGTGGTCGAGGTGGCGAAGGTGGCGCGGCGGATCCTCGACGAGCTGGAGCTGCCGAGCCACCCGAAGACGTCGGGAGCCACGGGGCTCCACATCCTCATCCCGTTGGGACGCAGGTACACGCACGCGGAGTGCAAGACGTTCGCGCGGCTGCTGGCGACGCTCGTCCAGCACGAGACGCCCGAGATCTCCACGCTCGCGCGGCCGCTGCACGCGCGCGGCGGCAAGGTCTACGTGGACTGGGGCCAGAATGGGCACGGCATCACGATCGTGGCACCGTACTCGCTGCGGCCGGTGCCCGCCGCGTCCGCCTCGTGCCCGCTCAAGTGGAGCGAGGTGAACGCGAAGCTCGACCCCGCGCACTTCACGCTCGAGACGTTGCCGAAGCGTTTCGAGAAGATGGATGATCCGCTCGCCGGCGTGCTCGGCCCCGGCATCGACATGGGCACGGCGATCGCCGCGATCGAGGCGCGCATGCAACGGAAGGACGAGCCATGAGCCCCACCGCCGAAGGCGTCGAACGACGCCTTCGGGTTGTTAGAGACGTCGAGGTCTCGGCGCTGCTCGTGGCCCCCGCGAACCCGCGCGCGCTCTACGTGCTCGCCCACGGCGCCGGCGCCGGGATGCGGCACGCGTTCATGGAAACCATCGCCCGGCGCCTGTCCGAGCGCGGTGTCGCCTCGCTGCGCTACCAGTTCCCGTACGTCGAGAAGGGCCTGCGGCGGATCGACCCCGAGCCGCTCCTGCTCGACACCGTGCGCGCCGCGGTGGCGATGGGGCGCGAGGAGGCGGGCGGCGTGCCGCTCATCGCCGGAGGCAAGTCCATGGGCGGGCGCATGACGTCACGCGCGGCGGCGGCCAAGGCGCTGGACGGCGTCGCCGGCCTCGCGTTCTTGGGCTTCCCGCTCCATCCCGCGGGGCAGCCGGGCGTCTCGCGTGCGGAGCACCTTTCTCATGTCGCAGTTCCGATGCTGTTCCTCCAGGGCACGCGCGACACGCTCGCCGATCTGGCATTGCTGCGGCCGGTACTCGACAAGCTCGGCGCGCGCGCGACGCTGCACGTCGTCGAGGGCGCCGACCACATGTTCCACGTGCTGAAGAAAAGCGGCCGCACCGACGAGATGGTGATGGACGAGCTGGCCGACACGGTCGCGACGTGGAACGAGCGGCTCGGGAGCGCGCGCGCATGAGCGCCCGCCTGTGGGTCGGCACCAGCGGTTACTCGTTCGACGAGTGGAAGGGGAACTTCTACCCCGAGAAGCTGGCGGCGAAGGACCGGCTCAAGTTCTACGCCGAGCGGCTGGAGACGGTCGAGATCAACAACACGTTCTACCGCATGCCGACCGAGAAGCTGCTCGCCGGCTGGCTGGACGAGGTCCCGGAGGCGTTCCGGTTCGCGATCAAGTCACCCCAGCGCATCACGCACATGCGGCGGCTCAAGGAATGTGGCGAGTCGGTGACGCGGTTGGTCGACGTCATCACCGGGCTCGGGCCGCGGCTGGGTCCACTCCTCTACCAGCTCCCGCCCAACTTCAAGAAGGACCTGCCGCGGCTGCAGAGCTTCCTCGCCGACGTGCCGCGGCCGGCCCTTGTGGCGTTCGAGTTCCGTAACAAGTCGTGGTTCGACGACGAGGTGTTCGACGCGTTGCGCGCCCACAAGGTGGCGCTGTGCGTGTCCGACACCGGCGAGGAGCCTGTGGCGCCGCTCGTCCCGACGACGGATTGGGGATACCTGCGACTGCGCCGGGAGGACTTCGACGACAAGACGCTCCGCGAGTGGGCGCAGCGCATCCGCGAGCAGCCGTGGAGCGAGGCGTTCGTGTTCGTGAAGCACGAGGAGGAGGGCAAGGGCCCGAAATTCGCCGCCCGCCTCAGGGAGCTCTACGCAGGGTGAAGCTCGACGGCGACACGCTCAGGCTCTCGGCCACCGATCTCTCGAACCACCTGGCCTGCCGCCACCTCACGACGCTCGCGCGCGGCGAAGCGGAGGGCCGCTGGAAGGCGCCCGACTGGTACCGCCCCGAGACCGACGTGCTTCGCCAGCGCGGCCTCGAGCACGAGAAGGCGTACCTCAAGCACCTCGAGCGCGGTGGGCTGTCGATCACGCGACTGAACGAGGCCGCGCCGGCCGCTCAAGCGCTCGCACAGACGTTGGACGCGATGCGCTCCGGTGCGCGCGCGATCGCGCAGGCCACGCTCGCGAGCGGGCGCTGGTTCGGGCGAGCCGACCTGCTGCTGCGCGTCGAAGTGCCGAGCCAGCTCGGCGCCTGGTCGTACGAACCGCTCGACACCAAGCTCGCGCGCGAGACCCGCGCCGGCGCGATCCTCCAGCTCTGCCTCTACGCGGAGCTGCTCGAGAGCACGCAGGGCGTGCTGCCGGAGAAGATGTACGTCGTCCCGCGCCGGCCGGAGTTCGAGGCCGAGCCCTACCGCGTGGCGGACTACATCGCCTATCACCGCCTGGTGCGCGACCGGCTCGAGACCGCAGCGGACGAAGAGGCACCCCGCGAAGGGTCCGCCGAGATGACGTATCCCGAGCCGGTCCCGCACTGCCAGATCTGCCGCTGGTGGCCGCGTTGCGACAAGCAGCGCCGCGGCGACGATCACCTGAGCTTCGTCGCCAGCCTGTCGCGGCTGCAGATGCGCGAGCTGCAGTCGCGCCACATCGACACGCTGGCGGCACTCGCCGTCGAGCCGGTGCCGATCGCGTGGAAGCCCGCGCGCGGCGCGCGGGACGGCTACGAGCGCGGCCGCGAGCAGGCGCGCATCCAGCTCGCGGGGCGCACGGAGCAGAAGAGCTTGTACGAGCTGCTGGCGTTCGAGCCTGGCCACGGTCTCGCACGCCTGCCCGCGCCGTCGCCCGGCGACCTGTTCCTCGACCTCGAGGCGGACCCGTTCGTGGACGACGGCGGGCTCGAGTACCTGTTCGGCTGGGCGATCGCCGATCCGCCGCCTGCCGGCATGCTGGCGCTCGACGCGGGGCCGCCGGTCTACCACCGCGAGTGGGCGCTCGACCGCATGGCCGAAAAGCGCGGCTTCGAGAAGGTGATGGACGCGATCCTCGCGCGCTGGGAGACGGACCCGAACATGCACGTGTATCACTACGGCGCGTACGAGCCCGGCGCGCTCAAGCGCTTGATGGGCCGGCACGCGACGCGCGAGGTCGAGATGGATCGCCTGCTCCGATCCGGGCGCCTCGTCGACCTGCACGTGATCGTCCGCCAGGCGCTGCGAGCGAGCGTCGAGGAATACTCGATCAAGAAGCTGGAGCCGCTCTACGGCTTCGAGCGCCCACAGACACTCGAGGAGGCGGGCAGGGCGCTGCGGCAGATGGAACGCGGACTCGAGCTGGGGCTCCCGGTCTCGGCCGACGACGAGTTCGCGCAGATCATCGCCGACTACAACCGCGACGACTGCCTGTCCGCGAAGGCGCTCCGCGACTGGCTGGAGACGCTGCGCGAGCGCGCGATCGCCGAGGGCAATGACATCGAGCGTCCCAGCGAGGATCCGGGCGACGCCCCGGCCGAGATCGGCGACCGCGAACGACAGTCGGCCGCGCTGGCTGAACGTCTGCGAACAAACGTCCCGGAGGATCCTGCCGAACGCGACGAGCAGCAGCGGGCGCGCGTGCTGCTCGCGCACCTCCTGGATTGGCATCGCCGGGAGGAGAAGGCGGCGTGGTGGGAGTACTACCGGCTCCGCGAGCTGCCCGACGACGAGCTGATGGACGAGACCGCCGCGATCGCGGGGCTCGTGCACGTCGAGCGCGTCTCGGCGAAGCGCTCGGTCGTGGACCGCTACAGCTTCCCGCCCCAGGAGACGGCGATCCGCGCCGGCGACAAGCTGCAGTTGCCGCTCCCGCACGGCATGCCGTTCGGCGAGGTCGTGGCCATCGACCTGATCGGGTTCACGCTCGAGGTGAAGAAGACCGGCCGAGCCGCACCCCTGCATCCCTCCAGCGTGTTCCGCCACGACGTCGTCCCCGCCCAGCAGCAATGGCAATCGCTCATGCGTCTCGGTGGCTGGGTCGCCGACCACGGCGTCGACGCGCCCGGGCCGTGGCGCGCGGCGCGCGACCTGCTGCTACGCCGCCCGCCGCGCATCGCCGGCCACGCCGGCGGCGCGCTCGAGCGCGACGGGGACACCGGCGAGCAGGCGGCAAGGCGGCTGGGACTCGGCCTCGACCACACGACGCTCGCGGTGCAGGGCCCGCCGGGCGCGGGCAAGACGTACGTCGGCGCGCGGATGATCTGCGACCTCGTGCACGCGGGGAAGACCGTGGGCGTGTGCGCGCAGAGCCACAAGGTGATCCGCAACCTGCTCGAGGCCGTGGTGAAGGCGGCGAAGGACGAGCGCGTGGCCGTGACGCTCTTGCAGAAGGTGAGCGAGCCGAGCACCACGCCGCACCCGCGCATCGCCGAGAGCGACGACAACGCCGAGGTGCGGGCCGCGCTCAGCAGCGGTACGGCGCGCATCGCGGGCGGGACGTCGTGGATGTGGGCGCGCGAGGAGTTCTTCCAGTCCGTCGACGTGCTGTTCGTGGACGAGGCCGGGCAGATGTCGCTCGCCAACGTGCTCGCGATCGCGCCGGCGGCGAAGAGCGTCGTGCTGCTCGGCGACCCGCAGCAGCTCGAGCAGCCCATTCAGGGCCTGCACCCCGAGGGCTCGGCCGCGTCCGCGCTCGAGCACGTGCTCGCCGGCGCGAGGACGATCGACGCTCGGTACGGCCTGTTCCTCGAGGAGACCTGGCGACTCCCGCCCGAGATCTGCAGATTCACGTCGGAGGCGTTCTACGAGGGCCGGCTGCAGCCGAGGGCGGCCACCGGACTTCAGGTCCTGAGCGGCGCGGGCGCGCTGAACGGCGCCGGGATCGTGTACGTCCCGGTCGAGCACGACGCGAACCAGAGCGCGTCGCGCGAGGAGGTCGAGGTGGTGACGAAGCTGGTCGCGGACCTGTTGCGGGGCGGCGCCGCCTGGCGCGATCGCGAGGGCGAGCAACGGCCACTCGAGCTCAACGACATCCTCGTGATCGCGCCCTACAACGCGCAGGTCGCCGACCTCGTCGCCAAGCTTCCGCCCGGCACGAGGGTGGGCACCGTGGACCGGTTCCAGGGCCAGGAGGCGCCGGTCGTCATCTATTCACTCACCACGTCCACGCCCGAGGACGCGCCACGCGGCATGGATTTCCTCTACAACCCGAATCGCCTGAACGTGGCCACGTCGCGCGCACAGTGCGCGTGCATCGTGGTCGGCAGCCCGCGGCTCTTCGAGCCCGACTGCACGAGCCCGCGGCAGATCAAGCTCGCGAACCCGTTCTGCCGGATGCTGGAGCTGGCGCGACCCGCGCTTCGGCTCGTGGGCCCGGACTCGTCCGCGGGTTCCGCGGGCCGGAGGCCCGCAAAGCTCTCATGATCGACACCCACGTCCACCTCTGCGACAAGCGGTTCGACAAGGATCGCCAGCAGGTCTTCGACCGCGCGCACCAAGTGGGGGTGACGCACTTCGTGGAGATCGCGTACGGCCCCGGCATCTGGGAAAAGGGCTTCGCGCTCGCTGCCGAGCACCCGAACGTGTTCCTCGCCGTGGGCGTGCACCCCAACTCGGCGGCCGACGTCGCGATGGACCAGTTGCCCACGTTGCGTTCGCACGCGCGTCATCCGCGCGTCGTCGCGATCGGCGAGATCGGGCTCGACACCTACCGCGACTACGCGCCGCTCGACGTGCAGCAGGAGTGGTTCCGCGTTCAGCTCGCGCTCGCCGACGAGGTTGGCCTGCCGGTGATCATCCACCAGCGGAGCCAGCTCGACCGGGTGCTGGAGATGCTGGAGGAAGCGCGGCCCGAAGCTGGCGGCGTGCTTCACTGCTTCGACCAGGACGCGGCGACGGTGGAGCGGGCGCGAAAGCTCGGCTTCAAGCTCGGCTTGGGCGGCGTGCTCACGTACGGCCACAAAGAGCTGGACGAGGCCGTGCGCACGGCGCCCGAAGACATGCTGCTGCTCGAGACCGACGCCCCCTATCTCGAGCCCGAACCGCGTTCGCTCAAGCGAAACGAGCCGTCGCTGCTGACGCGTGTCGTGAAACGCCTGTGCGAGCTGCGGGGCTGGACGCCGCAGCAGGCGGTCGAGATCACGCGCCGGAACGCGAAGGAGCTGTTCCGGTTGCCGATCGGGTGAGGCCAACGCCTGGTCTCGATTGCTATGCTGCGGACGTCGACCGGGCCGAAGCAGCAGACGAAGACGACCCCGAAAGGAGGCCCAGGCTGTCCCGTTCACGGCGATGGGGACGAGCGCTGGTCGCGGCGGCGCTGACCCTGACGGTGGCGGCGCCCACGCTCGCGGGCACCACCGGCAAGTTGACCGGTCGCGTCGTGGACGAGAAGCAGCAGCCGCTCCCCGGTGTCGACGTCCGGGTCGAGGGGCAGCGGCTCGGAGGGACCACGGACGATCGTGGGACCTACTTCATCATCGGGATCCCGGGCGGCCAGCACACGGTGCGCATGAATCTGACCGGGTACGCGGCGTTCGCCGCCGCGAACGTGGCGGTCACGCCCGACTTCTCGACGACGCTCGACGCCACGCTGAAGGCAGAAGGCGCCGAAACGAACGAGGTGGTGGTGAACGCGGAGCGCCCGTTGCTCCAGAGCGGCGCCACCGGGACCGTGCGGTCCCTGAGCGGCGACGAGATCCAGCGACTGCCCACGCGCGGCTACCGTGAAGCGTTGGCGCAGCAGCCGGGGGTCGTGAACATCGTGCGGCAGGTCGACCTCGAGGGCACGAACTCGAGCACGCTCGTCCTGCGCGGCGGCCGACCGGACGAGACGGCCTACTACGTGGATGGGTTCTCGCAGCGGGACCCGGTCACCGGCAACTCCTCGACCGCGATCAACAACAGCGCGATCGAGGAGGTGGTGCTGCTGAACGGCGGCTTCAACGCCGAGTACGGCCGCGTCATGTCCGGCGTGGTGAACGTGGTCACGAAAGCGGGTGGGGAGAACTACCGCGGCTCGTTCGAGGCCCTGACCGACAACCGGACCGGCACGGGTGACGAGTTCTTCGACTCCGGGATCCACGACTACAACGTCTACGACGGCGCCTTCGGCGGCCCGCTCATCAAGGGCCATGACCTGGGCTCGTTCTACGTCAGCGGCCAGCGACGCCGGCAGTACGACGGCGCGCCGCGGTCGAACTACACCGCGCCGCTGCCCGGCAACTCACTCGGCGGCTGGACCGGCCAGGGCAGACTGCGGCTCACGCTCGGCCCGTCCGCGGGTCTCGAGCTCGGCGTGCTGAACTCGAGCGACGACTGGAGCGAGTACCGGAACAGCTTCCGGTTCAACCTCGCGCACATGCCGCGCTACGAGGACCGCAACCAGTCGTATACGGGCGAGTTCCACCACAAGCTCAACGCACGCTCGTTCTACACGATCGGGGCCTCATTCTTCCGCGCGGCCCACAAGCGCGGCGACGGGCTGTTCTTCGACGACCTGGCCGCCTACGCGGCGACGCCGAATCCGCAGCTGAGCCCGGAGATCCCGTGGTTCTACCCGGGTCTCAGCGGCACGCCCGGCGACCCGCTCTCGGACACGCTCGCCGCCCGCGCGCTCGCCTTCTCCGGCAGCACCGGCGCGCTGTGGGACGACTACCAGCGCCGCGAGTCGCAGTCCTACGCGATCCGCGGTGACTTCACGTCGCAGATCGGCGCGTCCCACCAGATCAAGGCTGGCGCGCAGGGCGACAAGCACGAGCTGCGCTTCTACCAGAACTACTTCCCGTCGAATTTCGTGCCGGGGCAGTTCGACATCAACGCCTACGGGTTCGACGAGCAGGCGAACGAGGGCCAACTGGACCCACTGGATGGCCCGCGCAAGCCGATCACGGCTTCGGCGTACCTCCAGGACACGTTCGAGCGGGGCGGCGTCGTGGCCAACGTCGGCCTGCGCTACGACTACCTGAACGTCAACGCGCAGGCGTTGAAGAACGAGAACGATCCGCTCGGCTCCGATGCCATCCTCACCGAGGCCGACCTCACCGATGCGAAGACGTACGGCCGCTTGAGCCCTCGAATCGGCATCGGGTTCCCGGTGAGCGACCGCAGCGTGCTGCACGTGAACTGGGGTCAGTTCTACCAGCAGCCGAACCTGCAGGACCTGTACGTCTCCTACCGGTTCTTCGATTACAAGCTCCGTAGGGGCGGCTACTACGTGCCGTTCGGAAATCCGAACATGAAGCCGGAGATGACCACGGCCTACGAGGTCGGGTTCGCGCGCCAGGTGAACGACTTCTCGACGTTCGAGGTGTCGGTCTACTACAAGGACGTGAAGGACTATGCGCAGGTGGTGATCATCCCGTCCGTGCCGTACTCGTACACTTCGTTCCGCAACGTGGGCACCGCCACGCTGAAAGGCGTGGACCTGAGCTTCACGCTGCGTCGGGTGAACCACATCAACGCCAGCCTGGGCTACAGCCTGTCATCCGCGCAGGGCACGGGCCCGGCGTCGAGCGGGCGGAATATCGCGTGGACGGCGAGCGGGCTGCCGCTGGAGAAGTCGAGGCTCGACTTCGACCAGCGCCACAAGCTGTCGGTGAACCTGGGGCTCAGCTGGCTGAAGAACGAGGGTCCGAAGTGGCGGAACCTCACCCCGCTGGCGGACGTGGACGTGAACGTGCTGTACAACCTGGCCAGCGACATGCCGTACACGTCGACGATGGTGTTCGACGAGGTGACGCAGTTGAACGTGGCCCAGCAGCCGACCGGCGCACCCAACGCGCGGACGGGTCCCTACACGCAGGCGCTCGACTTCAAGATCACGAAGGGCATCCGGCTCGGGGGCCCTACGCTCCGCGCTTACGTGTGGGTGCTGAATGCGTTCAACACGGCCAACGCGCTCCTCGCTTACCGGGGCACGGGCTTGGCGTACACGACGGGCTTCCTCGACACCGATGCCGGCCGGGCGGTTGCCGCGCAGTTGCGCAACGAGGGCATCGATCCGAACGAGGCGTACGCGTTGGCCACACACCGGTCGGACATGTTCACCGCCCCACGCACGGTCCGCTTCGGCGTGCGAATGGACTTCTAGGAGCGCCCTACTTCCCCCGCACCCGCTCCACCAGCTTGGCGATCGCGCGCACGGACTCGAAGTGGTCGGGCAGCACCTCCTGGTCGGGGATGGTGATGCCGAACTGCTCCTCGCAGAACGTGACGGTCTTCAAGATCGCCATCGAGTCGAGCAGGCCCTTCTGGAGCAGCGAGTCTTCGGGCCCGAGCGAGGTGAGGTCGCGGTCGTAGAACACGTCCTCGACCAGGAACTGCCGGATCGCGGTCTCGGTGGGCGTGAGGTTCATGGCGTTCCCTTCGCTGCGTTCGTATCGAGCAGCGCGCGGCGGTCCACCTTGCCGCTGCTGGTGCGGGGCAGCTCCGTCCGGAACTCCACCGCCTCCGGGACCATGTACCGCGGCAGCGTCTCCGCGCAATGCTGCCGCAGCGCCTCGGACGTCACCTCGGCGCCGGCCTTCCGGACGACCACGGCCCGGAGCCGGTTCGTGACCTCGTCGTCGGGCACCGCCACGACCACGACCTCGTCCACCGCCGGGTGCGAAGCGAGGCGCGTCTCGATCTCGCCCAGCTCGACCCGGTAGCCGCGGGTCTTCACCTGGTGGTCGCGGCGGCCGAGGAACTCGAGGTTGCCGTCCGGCAGCACGCGCGCCAGGTCGCCGGTGCGATAGGCGCGGTCGCGGATGCCGGGCGCGATGTCGATGGCCTGGAGCACCAGCGCCGAGCGCTCGGGCCGGCCCCAGTAGCCGTGCATCACCGAGGCGCCGCGGATCCACAGCTCGCCGACGCCGCCCGCGGGAACGGGACGGAGCGAATCGTCCAGCACCAGGGCCTCGTCGTACGGACAGGCGCGCCCGATCGGGAGCGGCGTGTCGCCCTCGGGCGACTGCGAGACCTCGAGCCACGTGCACACGTTCGTCTCGGTGGGACCGAACAGGTTCGCGAACCGTGCCTGCGGCGCCAGTCCCATCAGCTGGCGGAGGTACTTGGTCGGGAACACCTCGCCCGCGAAGAGCAGCACGCGCAGGAAGGAGAGGTCCTGCGATTCGAGGCCGCCGCGGGTGAGCATCAGCACGAGCGAGCTGGGCGTGCAGTACCACACCGAGAGCCGGTCCTGCGCCCAGCGCATCGCGACCGCGGCGGGGAACGAGGCGATGCGCGGGCTCACCGGGTACACGGAGGCGCCGGCGGCGGCCGTCGCGAACAGGTCGAACGTCGAGAGATCGAAGTGGAACGGCGCCTGGTTCGCCACGCGGTCGCGGGCGGTGAGCCCGAACGTCTCCGCCGCCCAGTCGGTGAACACGCGGCAGTTGCGGTGCGAGAGCATCACGCCCTTGGGCTCGCCGGTCGAGCCGCTGGTGTAGAGGATGTAGGCGAGATCGTCCTCGATCGCCGGCGAGTCGAACGCGCGCGGTTCCTCGGCCGCCAGCGCCGCCCACGGCACGCCCGGCAGCCCCGCCACGCGCGGCAGCGCGGCGCGCGCATCGTCCACATCGGCGAACCACAGCGCGCGCATCGGCGCGCGGCCGGCGAACGCCTGGTCCAGCGCCCCGGCGCGGTCACGCGTGGTGACGAGCCCGGCCACATCGCAGTCGCGCGCGATGTAGGCGAGCCGCACCGCGGGCGCGGTCGGGTCCACGGGCACGTACGCGGCGCCAGCCTTCATGATGCCGTAGAGCGCGACGATGGCATCGGGCGACTTGGGCAGCCACATCGCCACGCGGTCGCCGCGGCGCACGCCGTGCGCCACGAGCGAGCGGGCGAAGCGGTTCGAGCGCTGCTCGAGCGTCGCGTAGTCCAGCGTCACGCCATCCATGACGACGGCGGGGGCGGTCGCACGGCGTTCCGCCGCATCGGTGATCAGTCGTGGCAGGAGACGGTGCATGCTCACAATCCAAGGCAGCTGGCGATGATCTTCCGCTGCATCTCGCTGGTGCCTGAGTAGAGGGTCCCCGAGAGCGCGTCCCGCACTTCGCGCTCGATGGGGTATTCCTTCATGTAGCCATAGCCGCCGTGCAGCTGCAGCGCGTCGAGCGCCGCCTTCGAGTGCATCTCGCTCACGAACAGCTTCGCCATCGCGGATTCGAGCACCGCGTTCTTTCCCTGGCCGGTGAGCCAGCCCACCTTGTAGAGGAGCCAGCGCCCCGCTTCGATCGCCACCTTCATGTCGGCGATCCGGTCGGCGACCGACGCGAACTTGGCGATCGGCTGCCCGAACTGCTTGCGCTTCTTCGCGTACACGATGCAGTCGTCGAGCAGCCGTTCCATCGCGCCCAGGTGGCCGGCGAAGATGCAGGCGCGCTCCCACTCCATCGCGGAGTTGAAGATGCGCATGCCGGCGCCTTCCGGGCCGAGGCGGGACGACTCGGGCACGAAACAGTCCTCGAAGATCACCTCGCCCATGGGCGACGTCCGGAGCCCCATCTTCGCGATCGGCTTCCCGAACGTGACGCCCTTCGTCTCGCGCGGCACGAGAAACGCGGTCAGCGCCGGCGCCTGCGCCTCGCGCTGGAGGTAGGCGAACGCCAGCGCCAGGTCGGCGACGGGCGCGTTCGTGGCGAACGTCTTCTGGCCGTTCAGGACGTAGCCGCCGGCTGCGCGCACAGCTCGCGACGACAGCGAGAACACGTCCGAGCCCGCGCCGGGCTCGGTGATGGCATGGGCGCCGATCGCCTTGCCGCTCACGAGCCGCGGCAGCCAGGTGCGCTTCTGCTCCTCGCTCCCGTAGTGAACGAGTGGCATCTGCACCGCCCACATCTGGGCGTTCAGGCTGAAGACGAGGCCGTTGTCGCGGCAGCCCCAGCCCAGCGCCTCCATGGCGATCGTGGTCGTGACGAGGTCCTGCGATTGACCGCCGTACTCGGACGGCACGGGGAGCCCCAGGAGCCCGAACTCGGCGCACTTCTGCCAGCACTCGCGCGGGAAGCAGCCCTCGTGGTCGCGGCGCTCGAGGTCGTGGTTCAGCTCCTCGCGGGCGAACGCGCGCACGGCGGTCCTGAGCTCGAGCTGCTCGGGCGAGATCTCGAAGTCCATTCGCGAGCGCCGGTCAGCGCGCCGCGGCCGCGCGGGCGGGCGCGCAACGAAATGCGGCGCGGCTCGCGCCCGGGCGACGAGCGTGGAAATGCCCAGCGGCGTGGGCGGCGGGACCCAAGGAAGGCAAGGGGTGCTCCTGGGTGTGCAAGGGGGGTACAGGCCAGAGGCTACAAAAATGGTACGCGGGCGTTTGCACGCATGTCAACGATTCCGGCCCGCGCCGCGTGCGGCCCGCGCGCGTCGTGATCTTCGATCAAGTGTTGGGCCAAATGACCCGACACCAAGAGGACCATGCCGGGCCTCGACCTGCGCTCAGTCCCCGCAACCTCGTTGATCCTCGCGCTGCCGCTCGCGGTCGCGGCGTTGATCACGCTGCTCGTGCGCCGCGAGCAGCGCGACACGCGTACCCGAACGCGGTTGCGCGCGGGCGAACTCTTCCAGCTGCTGTCGGGACGGATCTCCGGCCGCGTGCGCGGCGGCGAGCTGCGGCGGGCGGCCAAGGACACCGGTCCCGAGCCGTTCTGGGATGCGGTCGAGGCGATCACCACCACGCTCCGGGTCAGCGAGCGGGTGTCGCTCGCACGCTCGCTGGTGAAGAGCCGGCACCTGGCGCGCGAGCGCCGGGTGCTCAAGGGCGACGAACCGGTCGCACGCCGGGAGCTGGCGGCGCAGCGGCTCGGGCTCCTGCCCAGCGTCCGCTCGCGCCGCGTGCTGCGGCGGGCCCTCGTGCGCGGCCCCGAAGCGCTGCGCTTCGCGGCCGGCCGCGCGCTCGCACGGCACCGCGACCTCCGGGCGCTGCGCTGGCTGCTCGAGCATCAGGGCACGCTCGCGCGCCGGCCGATGCCGGCGCTGGTGGGGCTCCTGCGCTCGTTCGGGCCCGGCGCGCGCGCCATGCTCATCACCGCCCTCGAGCAGCGCCGCTGCGACCCGCGGCTCGAATGCGCGTGCATCGAGGCGCTGGGGATGGGCCGCTGCCGCTCCGCCCGCGGCGGCATCCAGTCGCGGCTCGCGAGCCCGCACCTCGAGCTGCGCGTCACGGCGGCCCGGGCGCTCGGCCGGCTGGGGATGGAGGAGTCGATCCCCGCGCTCATGCTCGTGCTCACCGACGAGAGCTGGCCGGTGCGCGCCGTGGCCGCGCAGGCGCTCGGCCGGCTCTCGGCCTCGCCGGCGATCGACGCGCTGGCCCGTTGCGTCAGTGACCGCTCGTGGTGGGTGCGCCACCACGCGGCCTACGCGCTGGCCGCGATCGGCGGCGAGGCCCACGACGCGCTCTGCGAGCTGGCCGCACACGCCGACGACCGCTATGCGCGCGAGATGGCGCGTGAAGCGATCGAGTTCGGCGGCAAGGAGCGCCCGGCCTAGCCGGCCGGTTGCCGCGGGCCCGGTCACTGCCCGACACTCCGCCCATGCCGACCCCGACGCCGCACGGTCCTCGGAAGCCGCGCGATCCGCACAAGCCCCGCGCATCGGAGTACGTCCGCGAGCGCGCCGAGCGGGAATCCGGAGGCAGCGAGCTGGCGCGGGTGAAGGACGCCCTGCTCTCGCGCGGTCTCGCGCCGCGCCGCAAGTTCGGCCAGAACTTCCTCATTCAGGAACCGCTCGCCGAGCGCATCGTCGAGCACGCGCACCTGCGCGAGGACGACATCGCGATCGAGATCGGTCCCGGCGCCGGGGCGTTGACGCTGCGTATCGCGCGTCGCGTCCGGCACCTGGTTGCGGTTGAGAAAGACACCGGGCTCGCCGCCTACCTGCGCGAAGAGTGCGGCGACGTGCCGCGCGTGACGATCGTCGAGGGCGACTTCCTCGAGTTCGATCTCGCGGCCGCTGCGGCGGCGCACGGCGTATCGCGCCTGGTCGTCGTGGGCAACATCCCGTACAACGTCACCACGCCGATCCTCGAGCACCTGTTCACGTCCCGGCGTTCCGTACGGAGCGCCGTCCTGCTCGTCCAGAAGGAGTATGCGCAGCGCCTGGCCGCCGCCGCGGGCACGCCCGAGTACGGCTCGCTGACGCTGTTCGCCCGCTACCACGCGCTCATGGAGCCGCTCATGACCGTGCGCTCCGGCGCGTTCTGGCCGCGGCACGACGTGGACTCGATGCTCGTGCGCTTCTTCCTCCGCGAGCACCCGCCCGTCGACGCCCCCGAGGCGCTGCTCTTCCGCATCATCCGCGCCTCGTTCCAGCAACGCCGCAAGCAACTGGCCAACACGCTGCAGAATGCGCTCGGTCTGCCGGGCGATGCGGTCGAGAGGCTCGGCCGCCAGGCCGGCATCGCGCTCACGCGCCGCGGCGAGACGCTGACGCTGGACGAGTTCGCGCGGCTCGCGCGCGCCGCGGTGGACCGCGGCATCAACGCCTAGGAAGCGGCGACTACCACATCCCCAGCCGGATGAACTTCACCGTGGCGTGCCCGGAGGAGTCGATCACCGCGCGGAAGCGGTAGCCGCCGCTCCCCTCGACGTAGTCGCCACCCTCCGACTGGAAGTAGCGGCCCCGGAACCGGCCGGAGAGCCACAGCAGGTCTTCGCCCTTCACGCGCGGCCGCACCTCGACACTGTCGCCGGCCCTGAGGCTCGGCACGCGAGTCGAATCCTTCTGCGTGCGCACCCAGACGTCGTCGAGCCGACGGCCGGAGTGGTTCACGACGCGTACGCGGGGCGGTTCGCCGTGGCCGCAACCCGCAAGCGCAAGTGCGAACACACAAACAGCAAAGAGACACCCCGCGAACCCTGTGGCTCGCGGGGCGTCGTATGACGAACCAAAGAAAGAGACGTGTTTCACGGCTCCACGAACTTATAGCCCACCTTGTGCACTGCCACGATGAACGGCTTCTCGAAGCCGTCGCCGAGCTTGCTGCGCAGGTTCGAGACGTGGGTGTCGACCGTGCGCGTCGTGACGCCCAGCTCCTCGTCCACGCCCCAGATCTCCTCGAGCAGCTCCTCGCGGCTCACGGTGCGGCCGCGGTGCTCGATGAGGTACTTCAGCAGCTCGAACTCCTTGAACGACAGCGCCACCGCTTTGCCGGTCTTGTACACCTCGCGCGGCTCGAAGCGGACCTCGACGTCGCCGAACGTGTACGTGGTCGTCGCCGGCGCGCCGGTGTTCATGGGGCCGCGCGCGACCAGGCGCTTCACGCGCGCCATGACCTCCTTGATGCTGAACGGCTTCGTGACGTAGTCGTCGGCACCGAGGTCGAAGCCCTTCAACACGTCGGCCTCGAAGTTGCGCGCGGTCATGACCAGGACAGGGATCTCCTTGTGCCGCTGGCGCAGCTCCTTGAGCACGGTGAAGCCGTCCTTCTCCGGCAGCATGATGTCGAGCAGCACGGCGTCTGGCTTCTGCTTGAGCGCCATCCGCAAGCCTTCCTGCCCGTTCTTCGCGGTGAGGACGTCGTAACCCTCGTACCGGAAGTTGTGGGCGAGCCCGTCGAGCATGCCCTCTTCGTCTTCCACGATCAGGATCCGTTTCATGGCTTCGTCTCCCGGGCCAGAACGCTTACGCGGTGCCCGTACCGCGGCCGCCGTCCCAAACGGGCAAGAGGATGGTGAACGTGCTGCCTTCTCCGGGCGTGCTGTTGACTTCCACCCGACCATGATGCGCGCGGACGAGCATATCGACAAGCGAGAGTCCCAGCCCGGCGCCCTTCACGTCGTGAACGAGCCCGGTCTCGACCCGGGCGAACTTCTCGAAGATGCGCTCGCGTTCCTCAGGTGGTATCCCGATGCCCCTATCCGACACCGACAGCGAGACCTGACCATTCTGTGACGCGACGGCCACTTTCACTTCCTTCCGCTCCCGCGAATACTTCACCGCGTTGTCCAGCAAGTTCAGGAGGCAGTGCTGGAGCGCCCGGCCGTCGCCGAGCACCATGGGGACCTGGTCGGGGAGCACCACCTCGTACTGGAAACCACCGTCCTCGAGCCGCAGTTTGAAGCTGTCCATGGCGCCGTTCACGACGTCGCGCACGTCGAGCGGCGCGCGGTGGAGCAGCCGCTGCCCGGCCTCGAGGCGTGAGAAGTCGAGGATGTTGTCCACGAGCTGCGCCAGCCGATCGCTCTCGCGCATGATCGTGCGCAGGTACTTGTCGCGCTCGACCTCGCTGCGATAGCGCCCCAGCTCGATCGTCTCCACCGCCAGCTTGATCACCGCGATCGGGGTCTTCAACTCGTGCGTGACGTTCGAGACGAAGCTGGTCTTGGCGGTCACCAGTTCGATCTGGCGCAGGATGTAGCGAGCGCCCACGAACGTGGCGCCCAGCAGCACCAGCGCCAGCAGCCCGATGAACGCCACCTCGATGCGCACCAGCCGGTCGGAGATCGCGACGTTCGCGGTGAGGGTGGGCGACACGCGCACGTGGTAGCCCTCGAACGGGCCGTGCATGGCCACCGTGCGCGCGGTGCTGAGCGGGACGGCCTCGCGCATGTGCGCGATCTCGTTCCCGCCGTCGTCGATCACGGTCACGGCGAGGTGACGCGTCAGCTCGAGCCCGCCGTACATGCCGCGGCTCGCGGACAACCGGTCCAGCACCACGTCGCGCAGGTGCTCGGCCAGGAACGCGCGCGGGTTGAACCACCAGCCGCCGGCGCCCAGCGGGTTGCCGTCGGGGCCGTTCAGGAGCATGGCGGCGAACGGGTGGTCGTGCCGGCCGGAAGGGTCGTCGCCGAAGACCAGGAGCTGGCCCTCGACCGTGACCAGCGAGACGCCCTCGAGGGCTTCCACCGGCACGAAATGCGGTGCCTCGAACTCGCGCGAGCGCGCCGCGAGCGCGCGTCGGATGTCGTCCTCGCTGCCGCCGGCCTTCGCGATGGTCTCGGCCGCGCCGAGCGCGCCGCGCACCTGGTCGACCAGCTCGCGCTCGAAGGCCTCGATGACTCTCTCGGCAAGGTACGTGTTGTAGCGAGCGGACTCGAGCTCGACCTGGTGGGCCACACCGAGCGTGAGCAGGATCGCGTTCAGCGCCAGGACGAGCGCCGGGACCGCGACGGCGCCGATCAGCAGCGCGAGCTTGCGCTGGCGCGAACGGGGCAGGATCCACGGCCGGGGTATGGGCATGCGTCGGAAAAAGGTATGCCCGCGGGCGCACGAGCGCCACAACAGGGAACCGTCAGGCACGCCCGCCCCCACAGACACCGCGGGCCGGCCCGCGTGTGGCGGACCGGCCCGTGACGTGCCTCGCGAGGGAACTTCAGCGCATCGCGAGCGGCTGGCCCGTCATGTTGCGGATGCGCTGGACGACGGCGCGGTCGTTGGACGTGACCAGCGCCATGACGCCGCGCTCCACGTTCACCACCTCGCGGTGGAGCTTGCCGCTGGCGATCGCGCCGCGCAGCTGCTTGCAGTCGTCGCACAGCTTGGTGTCGCTGGCGCCCGCGTAGGCCGCGGTCATGCGCTCGCTGCGCTTGGCGACCATGGCCTGGAGCTGCTTCACCTGCGCCGGCGAGTCCGCCGTGTACACGATCATGGCGCCGTTCTTGAGCGCCACGACCTGCGAGCGCGCGCCGATCGAGCGCGCGTCCTTGTCGATCTGCATCCAGTCGTCGCAGGCGTTGCAGTCGTGGGCGACGCCGTTCTGGTGCTCGGTGCAGCGCAGGCCGGCGACCACGGCCGTGTTCGCCGCGCTCTTCGCGCCACCACAGTGATCGAAACCGGCCATGGTGGTGGTGCTGCCGTGCATGGCGCAGCCGCTCGCCTTGCCGGTATTGCCTGCGGTCACGGCCGACGTGCCTTTGGCGGCGTCCTTGGCGCACGCGGCCTTCATCGCCGGCGTGCACTGGGCTGCCATCTCGGCGCTGCAGTCGGCGGCGCTCTTCGCGGTGCTCGCGGGGACCGCGGCGGTCGTGGCACTCGTGGCGTGGGCGCAGCATCCGCCATCCGCCGACGTCTTCCCGTTCACGGAAGCGACCACGGCGCTCGTCGTGGTCGTCGATCCTGCCTTGGCCGTCTTGGCGCTCTTCTGGGCGTCGCATGCCTGCGCCGCCGTGGCGGTACAGGCGAACGCGAGGAGAGTGAGAGCGAGTAGTCGCAGCGACTTCATGGATCCGACCTCCCGGAAGGTGTAGATGCCGAGGCACTCGCTCGTTCGGGGAGCGCGCCCCTCCAAGCTGTTAATAGGGAACATCGGCTGGCCACAAAAAATCGTGTCACCCAGCCTACTGGCCAATGTCAGGCATGTGCAAAAAGCCCCGCCGGGTCTGCGCCAAAGGACTCCAGGCGTCCAGTCCGCGTGCGGCCCGCGTCACGTCTCGTGCAGGGCGCGCGCCGGCGTGGATGCGGCGTGGTTCGCGCCGCCCGCGGCGCCGCAGCCGGCGCCCGGCGCCGCAGGGTCGGTGAGCGTTCTCGTGCCGAGGTTCGTTTCTCATCTCGCGTCGTCGCGCTCGAAGCGCCGCGCCGTCGTTGCGCTGGTCCGCGCAGCTACTTACTTTGACCGTCCGCTCGATGCCACGCCGCCGCTCCACCAAGGGAAACCGCGTCCCGTTCATATTGGGCGCATTCGCCGCCGGCGTCCTGCTCCTGTTCCTGGCCGGCGAGCTGCTGGCGTGGATGCGTTCCGACTCCGGCCGGCTCGCGGTGTGGCGCCACGTGCACTTGGGGAACCGCGCGCACGCGGTGCGGATCGTCGGCTCGTTGATCCAGCGCGGGCTGGATCGCGCCGGTGTGGCGCCCGGCGCGATCGCGTCGCGCGCCGAGGGCGGCAGCGGACCGTCGCTCCGCTGGCGGGTGACGCTGCCGCCGGACGGCGCGCCACTGCAAGTGAACCAGTTGGTCACGCGCGCGGTCGAAGCGGGCGGCGCCGCCGTGCTCTCGGGCCGCGAGCGCACCGACAAGGACGGCGCGTTCGTGGTGACGCTGGTGATCGGCGTGCCGGGCCGGCCCACGCACGCGCTCGACATCGTGCGGCCGTACCAGGCCGAGGCGTCCGCGCGGCCGGCGCGCATGGCGGTGCTGCTGTTCGCTTCGAGCGAGGACGAGCCGCTGCTCGCGGCGGCGTGCGCGCGGCGCGAGGTGTTCGGCGTGGGCGTCATCGCCACCGGCGCCAGCAAGCCGCCCACGCTCAGGGCGGCGCGCGACCACCACCGCGAGGTGGTGCTGTTCATGCCCATGGAGCCGGAGAACTATCCGCGCGTGAATCCCGGCCCCGCCACCCTGCTCGTGAGCATGTCCCCCGGGCGCATCGAGCAGTCGCTCCGGCGCGAGATCGACCTGGCGCGACCGGTGGTGGCGGTGGCGAACCTCATGGGCTCGTTCGCCACGCAGGACGAGGCGTTCATGACCGCGGTCTACCGCGAGCTGCGCCACCAGGACCTGCCATTCCTGCACGTGGGCGCGGTGCCGCGCGCGGTCTGCCGGCCGCTCGCGGCGCGCGTGGGCGCCGCCTACGAGGAGCCGGACGGGATGATCGACGCCGACGCGCGGCGCGGCGACGACAAGTCGCTGGACCGCGCGTGGGCCGAGTGCACGGATCGCGCGAAGGAGCGCGAGCAGGCGCTCGTGCTCGTGCGGGTGACGCCGATCAGCGCGCCCTGGCTGGAGCGCGCGTTCTCGGCCAAGGCGCTCGCCGGCGTGGAGTTGGTGCCGATCTCGTCGCTGGTCCGGAAGCCCGGGACAGGCCAGTAGCCCGGCGGTTGGCATTTTCGGCGCGCGCGCCGTTATGCTTCCGGCCCATGCAGCCAGGACAGGACGTCCTCCCGTCGCTGCTCCGCGCCAGTGCGCGGTCGTGGCGGCTCTCGGATGGTCGCGGTGCCCTGTCGCGCGGCACGGCTTCGGGGGCGGCCACCCGGCGGGCCCATGCGCTGCTGTCGGCGCCGCAGGTGGGCCCGCACGTGGCGTGGCCCGCGGTGTCGCTGCTCCGCTTCGACGATCGCGCCCGACTCGCCGACGGCCAGGTCCTCGAGCTGACGCCCGCGTTCATGCTGGCGCATCGCCCCGCGGGGGCGCTGATGCTCACCGCGCGCGCCGGCTCACTCGCGAGCTGCGAGAGCTTCGCCGAGACGCCGTGGCCGCGCTGGCGGTTCCGCGGCGAGGGCTGGCTCCTGGAACGCGAATACCGGCTCATCGAGGACCACCCGGCGCTGCTCGCGACCTGGCGGCTGCTGGAGGGCGGGCCGCTTCAGGTCCACGTCGCGCCGCTGCTCGTGGCGCGCTCGCTCGAGGGGCTGCAATCGGAGACGCCGGAGTTCCGCGGCGCCGTGACCGGCATCCCGGGCCGCGTGCGTTGCCTCACCGTGGAGGGCTATTCACCGCTCACGATCTGGCACGGCGGCGCGTTCATGCCGGCGCGCGCGTGGCAGCGCGGGCTCGCCTACCCGTACGACGGCCGACACGACCTCGACGACCCCGACGTCGGCGAGTGGACCCCGGGTGAGGATGCGTTCCTGCCCGGCTGGGTGCAGTGCCCGCTCGCCGAGCCGGGCGCAGCGCTCCACATCGTGGCATCGCCCGAGGAACATCTCTTCCGGACGCTCGCGAGCGAGCAGCGCCTGGGCACGCCGCCGGTGCGCACGCTCGCCGAGTGCCTCGCCGTACTGGACCTGGCCGAGGGGGAGCGCCGCGGCAAGGTGCACGACGCCGCGCTCGCGGGTGCTGCGCGCACGACGCGGCAGGCGGCCGCGGCGCACTCGTCGGCGGCGACGAAGGCTCGCGCCGACGATGGGCCGGCCAGGCCCGGCGCGCGCACGAAGTCCGCGAAGGCCGCGGCCGGCCAGGCGACCGAGCCGCGCGAGCCCGAGCCGCCGGCGGACGTGGTGCCGGCCGTGGGGGCCCTCGCGGCCCGGCTCCATGCCGCGCTGTTCGAGCGCGCGGATCGCACGTCGGTGCTCACGAACCCGGCGCGCATGCTCGAGCGCGGCCCCGACGCGCTGCGCGTGGCGGCGGGCCTGGTGACGCTGCGCGCATTCGGCCCGGCGCGCGACATCGCGCGCGGCTACCTCATGTACCTGGACGAAGGCCTCGCGCCCGAGTCGTTCGACGCCGGCGGCTACCCGCACTATGGGAGCCCGGAGGCTTCGTTGTGGCTCGTCCACCTGGTCGACCTGATCGCGCGGCGCGACAGCGGCTCCGAGGCCACGCAGTCGTTCCTCGATGACGGCGGCTACGCCATGCTCGAAGGCGTTCTCCACCACCTGCGCTCGGGTTCGCGCCACGGCGTGCGCTGCGACTCGGATGGCTTCCTGTGGTCGGGTGAAGATGAAGAAGCCTGCACGCGCGCCGACCTGAACGCGCTCTGGTACCACGCGCTCGCGGCGATGTCCCAGCTGGCGAAGCTGGCGAAACGCCGCGAGAACGCGGCGTTCTACATGGCGTGGGCCCGCGAGCTCCAGCGGGCGTACGCGGACCGCTTCTGGGACGAGCGCTGCAGCTGTCTCTACGACGAGGTCACGGCCGAGGGCCCGGTGCGCTCGCTGTCACCGTCGCAGCTCTACGCGGTGTCGCTGCCGCCGGTGCTGCTCACACCCGATCTCGCGCTCCGGCTCGTCGACACGGTGACGCGCGAGCTCTTCGAAGCGCGGGGCCTGCGGCCGCGGCCGGGCGACGGCGCGCCGGACCCGGTGTGGCTCGGGCCATGGGCGGCGGCGACGCTGCGCTCGCACGGTCGCGACCGCGCGGCCGCGAAGCGCGTGCGCGCGGTGCTCGAGCACTACGCCATGATCGGCGAGGCCGACGCCGTCGAGCTGGACGCGCGCGCGGCGGCCGAGCTGGTGCGCACGTGGGTCGAGGAGATCGACCACGGCGCCGCGGGTGAGCCCATGGAGGCCGAGCCGGCGAAGCGGTGAGTCCCGCTTCTCCCCGGGGAGAGCTGTCGTCGCGGGCCCGACCTCAGTGCTGCGACGTGTCCGGCGCGGACGGCGGAGGCGCCTGCGACGGTGGCGCTGACGGCTTCGGCTTCCCGAACAGGTTCTTGAACAGGCCCTTCGCTGCGCGCTCCAGCGAGTCCCGGGTCGCCTTGCTGTTGAGATCGATCTTGGGCGCGGCCGAGTCCCTCGGCGCACCGAGCTGCTGGAGCATCGCCTGGCGCGCGGCCTCCTTCGCGTCGGCTTCGAGCTTCCGGCTCTGCTCCGCGAGCGCGTCCGAGACGCGGCCGGCGAGGCGGGCCTGCATGGCTTTCGTGTCCCACGAGACGCGCGGCGATTTCGCATTGCCGGACAGGTGGAGATCCAGCAGCACGCGGCCCTGCGGATCGGCGAGCGCGCCGGCGGCGAGCGCGGCGTCGGCGCCGAGCTTGTTCACGACTTCGGGCGGCAGCGTCACGCTCACCGCGTAGTCGAGCGCGCCGTCGAAGCCCAACCCGCCGGCGAGACGCCAGTCGCCCGCGGGCCCGCTCATCTTGATCGGGTCGCTGATGATGCGGCCGTGCTCGATGCGCATGGGCAGCTCGAGCGACTTGAAGTCGACCTGCTTCAACTTGGGCACGTTCACGAACTGGGCGATCGCTTCCAGCGCGGGCCCGGGGCCGAGGCGGCCGTCGGCGAGTGACGCGAGGCCGACCAGCGTCAGGGATTGCTTGATGTCGTTCGGTGACTGGCCGGCGCCCGAGAAGTCGAGCTTCGTGTTGAGCGTGCCCGCGAGCAGGTTCCTGGCCGGCGTCCACGCGGAGAGCAGCGCGTCGGCCTTCACCGAGTCGATCACGGCCTTCACCGCGTAGACCGGCTTGCGCGTGTCCGAGAGATCGAACTTCGCATCCCCGGTCACCGTGCCGCCGTAGCCCTGGAGCGAGAACTTCGGTGACTCGAGCATCGCGGGCGCCAGCCGGACGTCGGCGGTCACTGCGGTCACGTCCAGCTTGCCCTGGATGAGCCTGTCGATCGACACGCGGCCGCCGCCGCGCGCGTTGGGCAGGAACGGCGCGCCGGGCGTGACCGGCAGCAGTTCGGCGAGATCGAGGTACGGCGAGCGGAACGTGAACGCCACGTCCGCGGGGGCGACCTTTCCCGGCTCGGCCATGAGCGCCAGCGGCCTCGCGACGCTGGCATCGAGCGTGTACGACGACTTGCCCGCGCGCGCGGTGAGTGATTTCACCATGGCGTGATCGCTCGAGAACTGGATCTGGCCGTTCACGCCCTCGACCTTCTTCGGCAGGCCCGCGCCCTCGACGCTCACGTCGCGCAGGTCGGCGCTGCCGCCGAGTGCCAGCGTGCCCGGGTCCTTCGCGCGCCCGCGACCGCTCACGTCCACGAGCGCGCGGCCCGCGAGCCGGGTGTCCTTCGGCGCCAGCATGGGTGCGATCGCAGCGAGGTCCAGGTTGCCGCGCACGGCGAAGTCCACCATGGGATCGGCGAAGCGCCAAGCGGTGAGCCGCGCCGCCACCGGCTGGCCGGAGACGCTGGCGCGCAGGTCCGGGATGCGCACGGAATCGGGCGAGAACAGCGCCCCGAACGTGAGCCCGGTCACCTCCGCGGGCGCGCCCGCGTAGCGGAACGCGCCGTCCTTGAGCGACAGCACGCCGGTGATCGCGGGCTGCGTTCCCGGTGCGGCGCTGCCGCGCGCGTTGAGATCGAACGCCAGCCGCCCGCGACCGGAGAGCCCGTTCACCGCCTTCGCGTCCGCCACCGACACGAACGACAGCACCTGCGCCAGGTCCACGTTCTCGCCACGGGCCTTGAGATCGTAGCGCGGACGCGATCCCAGGTCGTCGATCAGCCCCGAGCACGCGAGCCGCGTCTGCCCCAGCTCGAGCGCCAGCGTCTCCAGCGCCAGCCGCTGCGTCGGCGCGTCGAGCTTGCCCTTGTGCGCGACATGCCACTCGAGCTTCGAAAGGCTCTGATCCAAGTCGCTCAGCCGCGCGGCCGACAGCGGCCCGAACGCGAGGTGCGCGATCACGGTCTCACCCTCGGTGGCGATACGCTGGCCACCCTGCTCGGCGCTCAACGACATGCGCGTGTCGAGCGTGAACGCGGTGCGCTTCGAAGTCTTCAAGTCGTCCACCAGCACGCTGCCGTTCTTCACCCGGAACTCGCTGATCGCGAGATCGAGCGGTGGCGGACCGCCGCCCGGCTTCGACGCCTGCGGCGGCGCGCCCAGCCCTTCGAAGTTCGTGCGCCCGTCGGCGCCGAGCGTGAGGTGGAGCGCGGGGCTGTCGAGGGTCAGCCGTCGCACGACCACGCGACGGGCGAACAGCGCGAGCGCGTCGACATCGAGCTGGACGGCGCCCACGGCGCACGCCGTGCCGCGCTCGAACCCGCCGGGCTCGGCCAGCTCGAACTTCCTGACCGCGAGGCGCACCGGCGGCCACAGCGAGATCGACACCTTCTCGAAGCGCACGTCACGCGCGAGGGTCTTCGCCAGCTGGTCGCGCACGAGCTGCGTGGCGCGGGCCGGCGGCAGGAGGATCGCGAGCGCGGCCCAGGCGAGCAGCACGAGCACCAGCGGCGTGGCCACGAGCCACACCCAGAGCGGGGGCCGGCGGGTCGATGGCATCTAGAATCCTCCCGGGTCCATGGGAACGGCCGTTCAGCAGCATCATGCCATAGTGGTTAAGATGGACGCCCCATCCGGCCGACGCTTAGAGTCGATGGCCATGACCCAGCCCACACAGGACACCAAGCCCAGCCCGATCGCGACCGAGGTACTCGCCGCGGTCCGTGCGCACCGACTCGTGTCGGTGATCCGCGCCGCGGAGCCTGCGGCAGCACTCGAAGCCGCGCGTGCGGTGATCCGCGGCGGCATCGCGCTGGTGGAGATCACGTATTCCGTGCCGGACGCGCCGTCCGTGATGCGCCAGCTCGTGGCCGAGAAACACCCCGACGTGGTGATCGGCGCCGGCACCGTGCTCACCGCGCGCGAGGCGACCGCGGCGCTGGAGGCCGGCGCCCGGTTCCTGATCGCGCCCAACGTCTCGCAGGCGGTGGCGAACGCCGCGCGCGAGGCCGGCGTCTTCTATTGCCCGGGGGCTTACACCACGAACGAGATCCTGCACGCGATGGAGATGGGCGCTCACCTCGTGAAGGTGTACCCGGTGGGCGTGGCCGGCGGGCCCGATTACATCCGCGTCATCCGCGACCCGCTGCCTCGCGTCCCCATGCTCGCCGCGGGCGGCACGAACCTCGACAACATCGTGCCGTTCTATGCCGCGGGCTGCATCGCCTGCGGCATCGGCGGCTCGCTCGCCGACCCGGGGCTCGCCGCGGCCGGCCGCTTCGCCGAGATCGAGTCGCGCGCACGCGCGTTCGTGGCGCGGGCCGCGACGTACGAGGCCACGGTGCCTGCCCGAGGCTGACATGCGCGGCCGTCAGGGACGACTTGCCGCGTGGCTGCTGCTCGGCTGCCTCCTCCTCCCCGCGCGGGCGCGGGCGAGTTACGAGGAGTTCGCCACCGTGAACGTGGGCCGCACCGAGGAGGACGACGAGTACTTCTTCGACCAGGAGCTGGTGCGCTCGCCGTTCCTCTGGCACGACGAATTCGACCACGCAACGAATGCGTTCCGCAGTTCGCAGGGCTGCTTCACGTCGGGCATCTGGCACATCGACAACGACCTCAAGTTCTCGGTGCCCCTGAGCGACTCGGCGAGGTTCTCGCTCGAATACCTCGACTACCTGGACATGGAGTCGGTCTACAGCTGGACGCGTCTCGAGGCGCGGTTCCCGATCCCCAACGCGGGTCGCTGGGGCTTCCGCTTCACGCCCTCGATCGACAAGAGCCGGCATGACATGGCGCTCATGTGGGAGCACGGCAACGCGCTCACGCCGCTCGAGGTGCAGGGCGTGTTCACGCTCGAGGACATCTTCAACCACTTCTGGTCGCAGCGTCAGGTGAAGGTGGGCGGCGATTCCGAGCCCTACAGCCGCCACCCGTTCGAGCCGGCGCTGAGCGTGGCCTGGCGAGGCGGCGGACCGAAGCTCTCGGCGCGCGCCAAGTGGCTCACGCCCTCGACGAAGCACTTCGAGACCCGGGACCCGGCGCTCCGCCGTGCCGAGAAGCTCTGGGGCGCCAAAGGCGACGCCGCCGTCTCGCAGCGCATCGGCGCCACCACGATCGCGGGCGAGTTCGAGACGGTCCAGGCGTCGTCGTACGCCTATTGGGACCAGCAGCCAGGCGACCACCACCAGTTCAGCCGCCGCTGGCGAGTCAAGGGGTCGGTGATCCAGGACGTCGGCGAGAACACCCACGTGGCGGTCCGCTACTTCTATATGGACCGCACGCACGTGTGGCGGCCCCCGGTCGCCAACTCCACGCTCAACGTGATCGACCGCTGCGTGATGCTCGACAGCTGGTTCAAGGCTCCGTGGGACATGAGCGTGCGCCTCGGCGGCATGCGCGATCGCGTGACCGTCTGGGAGGATGGCATCCCCGTGGATACCCACGGCACGCGCTACGAGACCCGGGCGATCCTCGCGCTGCAGAAGCTGTTCGGGAAGGTGCGCGTGCAGGTCATCGAGGGAATCGAGTTGGACCACGAGCCCTATGAAGTGTCGTTCCACCACGACAAGGGCTTCTTCCAGCTGCAGACGACTTTCTAGGGAATAGCCGCCCGCACCTGACGTATCCGGGGCATGGCTGCCCGCACCGTCACAGCGAAGCGTATCCCGGTGTCACCGGGTGACACCCGCGCGTTCACAACGGCGGACCCCGCACCGGTGGTGCCGTTGTCCCGCGCGGGGTTGCGCGCAGGGTGTCACGACGCGACCGCGGGCACGACGATTGCAGGGAGCCTGTCGCGACCACGGCGTTCCACGGGGCCGGGGTCGAGGTCGCGGGCATGAACGGCCACAGCACGGGCGGTCTCCGGCGGACGCTGGATCCGCGCGACTACCAGGTCGCGGCACTCTCCACGCTGCTCGTGCTCGGGAAGTTGGCGTTCGGCTTCGACGTTTCGTGGTTGCAGGTCGGGATCACGCTGACGAGCGCGCTCGCCTGGCAGTGGCTGGCCAGATGCATGGGATGGCCTTCCACTTCGTCCGGGGTGCGCACCTCGCCACCCTTCGAGTGGAAGAGCGCGCTCATCAGCGGACTCTCGCTGTGCCTGCTCCTGCGCACACGGGTGCTCCTCTGGGCCGTGGTCGCCGGCATCGTCGCCGTGGGCAGCAAGTTCGTGCTGCGCGTCCCGCGCGCCGGTGGCGGCGGGACCAAGCACCTGCTGAACCCCACGAACGGCGCCATCGTGCTGCTGCTGCTCTGCGGCGCGCCGGTGTGGGTGTCGCCCGCACAGTGGGGCCACCACCTGCCGCTCGTGTTCGGCATCGCGGGCTTCGGCAGCCTCGTCGTCCACCGCTCCGCGCGCAGCGACGTGACGCTGGCGTTCCTCGCCGCCTGGGCCGCGCTGCTGTTCGGCCGCGCGGCCTGGCTCGGCCAGGCGTGGGCTGCGCCGCTCCACCAGCTCGAGAGCGGCGGCCTGGCGCTGTTCGCGTTCCACATGATCAGCGATCCCAAGACCACGCCCGACTCTCGGGCCGGTCGCATTCTGTTCGCTTGTCTTGTCGCGGCGGGTGCGGGGGTCGTCCAGTTCGTGCTCTTCCGCACGAACGGGCTCCTGTGGTCGCTCGCTGCCTGCTCGCTGTTCGTCCCATTGCTCGATCGCTGGCTGCCGGGCCGCGGTTTCGAGTGGTCCGCGCCAGGGACGGGCGCACAACGCAAGGAGAACCAACATGCGCAGTCGGGTGTCCGCATCCCTGCTGGCGCTGCTGGCGGTGTGCGCACTGCCTGAAGCGGCGCTGGCGTTCTGTGGCTTCTACGTCGCGAGCGGCGAAGCGAAGCTCTTCAACCATCGCTCGCAGGTGGCGCTGGTGCGCGACGGCGACCGCACGGTGATGACCATGGCCAGCGACTACGAAGGGGATCCCAAGGAGTTCGCACTGGTGGTGCCCGTTCCGGTGGTCTTGAAGCGCGGCCAGATCCACGTCGGCGACTCGTCGCTCGTGGCCAGGCTCGATGCCTATTCGGCGCCGCGGCTCGTGGAGTACCACGACCCGGATCCGTGCCCGGTGGGCTACGCCAAGATGCGCGGGGACAGAATGCAAGTGAACATGCTGTCGGCGGGAAGCGTGCTGGAGAAATACGCGAGCGCGCCGCGAGCGTCCGTCCGCATCGAGGCCAGTTATGAAGTGGACGAATACAACGTGCTCATTCTCTCCGCCGACGACAGCGGCGCGCTGCTCGCGTGGCTGACCGCCCACGGCTATCGCGTGCCCATGCAGGCTTCGCGCGTGGTCGAGAGCTACCTGAAGCAGGGCATGAAGTTCTTCGTCGCCAAGGTGGACCTGCGCCGGCGCGCGGCGGCGGGGGTCACCACGCTGCGGCCGATCCAGATCGCGTACGAGTCGCCGAAGTTCATGCTCCCGGTGCGGCTCGGCATGGCGAACGCGGATGGCCCCCAGGAACTGTTCGTCTACGCGGTCACGCGCAGCGGCCGGGTGGAGCCCGTGAACTATCGCGGCCTCAGGCTGCCCGAGTCGGTGGACGCGCCCGCGTTCGTGAAGAGCGACTTCTCGAGCGTCTGGCGTGCCGGGTTCGACAACCTGGTGAAGAAGAACGGCATGGGCGTGGTCTACACCGAGTACGCCTGGGACATGACCTCGTGCGACCCGTGCCCGTCGCCGCCGCTGAGCCGCGAGGAGCAGCGCGCGCTGGGCGTGTGGTGGCTGGACGAGGAGAACCCGACGGTGTTCGTGACCCGGCTCCACGCGCGCTACGACCGCGCCTCGTTCCCCGAGGACCTGGTGCTCCAGGCGACTTCCGACCGCTCGAACTTCCAGGCCAAGGTGGTGGTGCACAACGAGTGGCAGGGCGACGCCAAGTGCGACAACGCGAACGCCTACATGCGCACGTTGCCGGCGCGGCGCGAGCGCGAGGCCCGCTCGCTCGCCGAGTTCACCGGCTGGTCGCTGGACCGCGTGCGCACGCGCATGGGCGTGAGTACGGCGTGGGTCCGCCCCGGCGAGTCGCTGTCGCCGTACCAGGCGGCGGCGTGGTGGGAGAGGCTGTGGAAGAACTGACGTAGAGGGGCGCACGGGGTAGGCTCGGCCCCGTGCGCCGCTGGCTCCCGATCGTCGCGCTGTCGCTGCTCGCCCCGCTCGCCTGCGCGCAACGCCCCTCGTCGCTGCGCGGCGTCCCCGACGGTGTCTACACCGGGTGCGCGGTCTACCGCGGCGCGAGCCTCCCGTTCTCCATCCGCATCCGCAGCCACGCCGGGACGCTGCGCGCGTTCTTCGACAGCCCCGATCTCATGATCCTGGGCCAGCCGCTCGATTCGGTCGCGTTCGAGCGGCCGCGTCTGCGGTTCATGACCACCGACGATCACCCGGTACGCTTCGAGGGCGTGGTCGCGGGCGACTCCATCACCGGGAGCGCCACCGTGGGCCCGGTGCCGGGCGTGATCGCGCGGGGCGACACCGCGCGCATGCGCTTCGCGCTGCGGCGGACGACGCCGCCGGAGCCGCCCTACGCCTACCACGACGTGACGTTCAGAAACGGAGACGTCGAGTTGGGCGGCATGGTCTACCTCCCGGCGGGTAACACGCACACGCTTCCGGGCGTGGTGATCCTCCAGGGCTCCACCGCGAACACGCGGTACGACTACCGCTTCTACGCCGACCACTTCGCGCGCGCCGGCTTCGCGGTGATGGCGTTCGACAAGCGCGGCGGCGGCGTGTCCGGCGGCGACTACCGTGCTGCGTCCTACGACGACCTCGCAGGCGATGCCGCCGCGGCGCTCGCGGCCCTGCGCGCCGAGCCGCAGGTGGCGCGCGCGCGCGTCGGGCTCTGGGGCCTGAGCCAGGGGGCGCTCATCGCGCCCATGGTGGCCGCGCGCGCCGAGTCGCTGGCGTTCGTGGCCGCGGTGTCCGCGCCCGGCGTCACCATCGGCGAGTGCAGCGCCTACCAGGACAGCGTGCGGCTCCGTTCGGCGGGCTTCGGCGTGGCGCAGGCGGAGAGTGCCGCCGCGCTCGACCGTCGCCTGCTCGACTGGCTGCGCACGGGCCGCGGGGGCGACGCGCTCGCGCGCGATCTCGAACGCGTCGCGGGCACGCCGTGGCGGCGGGCAAGCTCGATCCCGCGCCAGCTCCCGAAAGCGCCGGCGCTCGACGGCTGGTACTGGCGTGGTCGCACGCTCGACCCGCTGCCCGCGTGGCGGGCGCTGCGCGTGCCGGCGCTGGTCGTCTTCGGCGCCGCCGACGAGCTGCTCCCGGTGCCCGCGAGCGCCGCGAACATCGAGCGCGCGCTTGCCGCGGGCGGCGCCGAGCACACGGTGAGGACGTTCCCGGCGGCGAACCACATGCTGCTCACGCTCCCGCTCGAGGCCGGCGGCGGGTGGGACTGGCCGCGTGCCGCGCCCGGCTACCTCGAGCAGACGACGGACTGGATGCGCGCGCACGCGCGGCCGAGACCCTAACCTGCACGCCGCCTTGCACCTGCCGGGCGGCGCCGCGTAGGCTGCCGGCCTTCGCGCCCGCCGCGCTCGCAAGCCCCGAGCGCGGCCGGGCCATCGCTCCACACGCCGAAGGAGAACGTGATGCGCCACCGTCTTCGGTTCGCCTCGCTCGCCCTGGCCGTGATGTGCTTCGCGGGGCTGGCGGCTGCCGAACCCATTGGCTCGCACTGGGAGCTGACGCCGTACGCCGGGTTCACCATCTTCGACGGCAAGCTCACCTTCCCGGGCAGCAGCCTGCCGCTCACCGACAACCTGCACGTGGGCGCGCGGTTCGGCTGGCAGTCCAAGTCGTGGTACGGCCTCGAGGGCGCGTTCGGGTTCACACCCACGTCCGAGGACATCCAGGGCGGGCAGGACTTCGACTGGTCGCACGCGAGCGCCAATTTCATGATCTCGCCGTCGCGCGGGCGCTGGGGCGGCCCGTTCGCGTTCGTGGGCGGCGGCTATACGCAGGCCAAGCCGTCGGCGGGCCCGAGCGAGTCGAACGGCACTATCGAGTTCGGCGGTGGGCTCCGGTTCTGGATGACGGACAAGCTCGGCATCCGGCTCGAGGGCCGCGACGTGTCGTTCAAGTCCTTCAACGGCCCCGAGGAGAACCTGCACAACATGGTGCTGGGCGCCGGCCTGATCTTCGCGTTCGGCGGCACGCCGCGCGACACCGACGCCGACGGCGTGCCCGACAGCAAGGACAAGTGCCCGAACACGCCGCACGGCGCCAAGGTGGACGCGAACGGCTGCCCGCTCGACACCGACGGCGACGCCGTGTTCGACGGCCTGGACCAGTGCGAGGGCACGCCGAAGGGCGCCACGGTGGACGCCAAGGGCTGCCCGAGCGACGCCGACGGCGACGCCGTGCTGGACGGCCTCGACCAGTGCCCGGACACGCCCAAGGGCGCGACGGTGGACGCCAAGGGTTGCCCGAGTGACACGGATGGCGACGGCGTGCTGGACGGGATCGATCAGTGCCCGAACACGCCCAAGGGCGCGACCGTGGACGAGAAGGGCTGCCCGAAGGACGCGGACGGTGACGGCGTGCCGGACGGCATCGACCAGTGCGCGGACACCCCGCAGGGCCTGAAGGTGGATGCCAAGGGCTGCCCGATCGAGGTGACCGAGCGCGAGACGGAGCTGCTCGACACCGGCATGATCCGCCTGCAGAACGTGAACTTCGAGACCAACAAGGCGGACATCCTGCCGGAGAGCTACCCGACGCTCGACGCGGTCGGCATGCTGCTCACCCGCTGGCCGCAGTTGAAGCTCGAGATCGGCGGCCACACGGATTCACGCGGCTCGGCGGCGAAGAACCAGAAGCTGTCCGAATCGCGCGCGTCGTCGGTGCGCTCGTACATACTGTCCAAGTACCCGACGCTCGACCCGAACCAGTTCACGGTGAAGGGCTACGGCAAGACCAAGCCGATCGTGCCCAACACGAACGAGCTGAACTGGGCGAAGAACCGCCGCGTCGAATTCGTGGTGCAGAACAAAGACGTGCTCAAGAAGGAGATCGAGAAGCGCCGGCTGCTGCAGCAGAACGAGGCGCCGCCCGGTGCTCCGACGCCCCCGGCACCGACGCCGGCCCCGGCGGACACGACGAAGAAGTAGACTGCCGCGCATGTCGATCGAAACCGATCTGGACCTGGCGGGCCTGAAGGCCGCGGGCGTCGTCGTACGCGACGCGCTCGCGGCCATGCGCGCGGCGGCGGCGCCCGGCGTCACGACCGGCGAGCTGGACGAGATCGGCGGCCGGGTGTTCAAGGCCGCCGGCGCCCGATCCGCACCCCAGCTCGTCTACAAGTTCCCGGGCATCAACTGCATCAGCGTCAACGACGAGATCGTGCACGGCATCCCCTCGAAGAAGCGAAAGCTCGCCGAGGGCGACCTGCTGAAGCTCGACGTGACGGCGGAGCTGAACGGCTACATGGCCGACGCGGCGATCACGGTGCCGGTCGGGCGCGTGTCGGAGCGCGCGAAGCTGCTGTTCGCGTGCGCGGAGCGCGCGTTCAAGGTGGCGATGCGCGAGGTGCGGCCGGGCCGGCGCGCGATCGACGTCGGGCGCGCGGTCGAGGCCGAGGTGAAGCGCGACGGCTTCGCGGTGGTGCGCATGCTCCAGGGCCACGGCATCGGCCGCACCATCCACGAGGAGCCGATGATCCCGAACTGGGCCGACCCCGACTGCAAGGGTTGGCTCAAGGAGGGACTCGTGATCACGGTGGAGCCGATCATCGCCATGGGCAGCGGCGACATGGTCGAGGACAGGGATGGCTGGACCATCCGCACGCGTGACGGCTCGCTCGCGGCCCACTTCGAGCACACGCTGGTGGTGACGAAGGGCGCGCCGCTGCTGCTCACCGCGGCGTAGCTCCCCGTGCAGCACGCCGCCGTGCGCCGCGCCTGGCCGGTTGTGTGGCGCGCGGCGTTCCTCGCGCTCGGCCTGGTCGCGGTGCACAAACAGGTGCGCGACGGGAACGATTTCCCGATCTACTGGCAGGCCTCGCGCGACCTGTTCGCGGGACGCTCGCCCTATGACGTCGCCTCCGGGCTTCACGGCTACGTCTACCTGCCGTGGTTCGCGTGGGCGCTCGCGCCGCTCGCGCTCCTGCCGCTGGCGTTCGCGGCGTGGTGCTGGTACGTCGCGAACCTCGCGTGCACGTGGTTCGCGGGTCGGCTGCTGCTCGCCTCGATGCGGGACGCGGGGGTCGCGACGCCTCCGGTGACGATCGTGCTCGCGGCGCTGCCGCTCGCTGGGCTCTTCCACGACAACCTGATGCTCGGGCAGGCGAACCTGCTGCTCCTGCTGCTCGTGGCACTCACCGTGCGCGGCGCTGCGGGCGGCCTGCCGCTCGGGTTCGCCACGGCGCTCAAGATGCCGGCGGCCGCGCTGGCGCTGCCGCTGGCACTGCGCGCGCGCTTTCGCTCGCTCTCGGGCGCGGCGCTCGCGGTCGTGATCGCGGTCGGGCTGCCGCTGCTCGCACCCGGCGGCATCGCCCGGCTTGGCGAGTGGCGCGCGAAGGTGATCGCCCCGGCCGCAGCCGGGACGCTGCAGGGTTCCAAGGTCATCGACCAATCGCCGCAGGCGGGGCTGCGAAGGCTGCTGGTCGCGGGGCCGGCGTTCGGGGACCACGCCGTGAACGTGGCGTCGCTCGACCCCGACACGTTCGCGCGCGTGAGCCGCGTGGTGTCGATCGTGTTCTTCGCCGGCTACCTGATCGTGTGGCTGCTGGCGCCGGCGCGCGGCTCGCCGCGGGCGCTGCTTATCGACCTCGCGCTCGGATGCTGCGCCATGGTGCAGTTGACCGGGTTCAACCTGAAGGCTCAGTTCGTGGTGCTGTTGCTGCCGGCGTGGCTCGCCGCATCGCTCGCGTGGGAGCGGCCGGCGCTCGGGCAGCGCGTGGGGCTCGTGCTCGCCGGCGCGCTGTTCCTGCTCTCGCAGCCGGGGCTCGTGGGCCGGACGGCATCCAACTGGATGCTGGCGTACTCGAGCATGGCGCTGGGCACTCTGGTTCTTGCAAAAGTGCTCGGCTGGCAGCGGCTCAGGGTCGGAGCCGCGTCCACGGCCACGGGCGGGGGCACGTCCGACTAGCACGGGGACGGTGCACCTGGCTGGACCGGCGTTTCACCCGCGGCCGGCGACGGCGACACCGTCCGCGCGAGGCGTGCGCCGAACCACCTGAGTGCCTGCTTCACGCGGTCCTCGAGTCGCGCGTCGGCCATGTCGCGGCAGCGCTCCACGGCGATGCGGGATTGTGCCTCGCTGCAGCCGAGTTCACGCAGCCAGGGGATGACCTCGAGCTGGTGAGGCTGCAGGCGTGATGCCTCCCGCTCCGCGGCCTTCTCAGCTTTCACCCTTTCCCTGGCCGCCTTCGCAGCCGCTCTCGCCTTCGCCGCCTCCTCGCGCTTCTGCTTCATGAACCCGGCGCCGTACGTCTGCTCGGCGGTGTGTTGGTTGTGGCCCGGGCAGCGCAGCTGGAGGTTGTCCACAGTCGCCTCGCCGCCGCGGGCGAACTCCTTCACGTGGTCGAACTGCAGATCGCGCCGAGCCTCGCAGCGGCGGCCGGACGCGCTCTCGTACGTGCACTGGCCGCCGTCGCGCTGCCACACGGCGCGCTTCACGTCGTTCGGGATGTATCGGGCGTACGGGTTGGAGCGCCTGCGCCCCGTGCGCGGGTCGGTGCACTTGCCGAAGCGCTTGCGCTCCATCCGGTCGACCAGCTCCCGGACCGCCAGCGCATAGACCTTGGCGATGTCGCCGCGCGGGACCTGGTGGCCGAGCAGGTCTTGGAGATAGCGGAACAGCTCGTGGTCTTCCCGGCTCTGCGTGAACTGGACGGCGTAGGCCTCGGCCGAGAGCGGGGCGACGCGGGCGCCAGGGTGCCGCGCGGCACCTTCGCTCATTGGATTCGCAACGACTTCCGGACCTGGAACGTACCCCGGGGCACCCTCGTCGGCTGTCGCGGGTGCCACCGGGTCCAGCCTGGCGGCGACGTCGGGCCGCGGGTAGCGCTTCGCCAGGAGCTGCTCGATCTCGTCCATGGACTTGTGCGTGGCGGCGGCGAGCAACTCCTCGGCGTTCTCCGGGGAAAGACGTGGCGCGAGCAGGCGCAGGCCGGTCAGGTGGACGCGCCCATCGGCGAGCGCCGCGAACACCGCGGGGCAGTCCCTCCCGACGCGGGCCACCTGGATCCGTTTCTTGGCGGAGTCCTCGGAGAGCCCCAGCTCTCCGATGCAGTACTTCAACATCGACTCGTAAGCAGCCGGCAAGTACAACTTCCGCTCGTCGAACTCCGCGATGTGCGCCAAGAGCTCGGCGGTGGCGATCTTCTCGTTCGCGGCCTTGCGGCTCAGTTCCTTGCTCAGTACCTCATTGGACAGGTGCGTCAGCGAGAAGCGGTTCACGCGTCACCTTCGACGGGGGCGGGTGGTCGAGGGCCGACACGCGAATGCTACCGCGCGAGAATTCAGCGCTCACAGATGCCCGCACGCCGCGCGAACGTGCTGCCGACTTCTTTTTGTTTGGCGTGCGCGCTTTCGTTAAGCGCACGCGCTCATATGGAATTCTCCCGCGCGTTTGCGCGACCTGTCTCGACCTCGAGCAATTCGCGATCGAGATGCGTCAATACAAATCGCCGTCAAGCCAGCGGCGCGCCGACGCGTCGCACGCCACGCGTTGCACGCGCGCCGCTCTCACGCTGCCTCCCAGCGCCTCGCCAGCCGCCGCGCCAGCACCAGGAACAGCGCTGTGAAGCCGAGGATCGCGCCGACCTTCGGCGCCAGCGTCGCGAGCGGCGCCTCGCGCCAGAACACGTCCAAGTAGCCCTCCAGCGCCCAGGCGTTGAACCCGATGAGCGAAGCGCGCTGCAGCGCGTCGCTCATGAGGAAGCGGGGGAACATGCTGCCGCCAAGGGCGTTCAGGCTCAGCACGAGCAGGTTCGCGAGCCCGGAGAGTTGCTGGCGCGTGCGCGACAGCGTCGCCAGCACCAGGCCGAACGCCGCGGCCGCGGCCGACGTGCACACCGTCATCACGATGAATCCGGGCAGGTGCTCGAGCAGCGGCAGCTTGAACACCAGCATGCCCCACACGAACATCACCACCACCTGCACGCAGGCGAGGCTCGTCAGGTAGATCCACTTGCCGAGCAGCAGGCCGGTCATGCCGAGGCCGCTCGTCAGCACGCGCTCGAGCGTGCCCGATTCGGTCTCCTCGATGAGCGCGCCGCCCGCGGCGGCGGCCGAGAACATGATGAACATGACCGCGATGCCGGCGGCGTAGAACGCCACCATCGGGCTCCCGCGCTTCTCGCCGAGCACCGCGCGCTGCTCGAAGCGCAGCGGCATCATCTCCTCGGCGTCGCGCGGCGCCATCCCCATGAAGCCGCCGCCCGCCGCGGCAGCCCGGAGCGCCGCCCGCTGCAGCAGCCCGCCCACCATGCGTCCCGCGACCGGGTCGCTCGGGTCGTTGAGCACGAGCGCCTTGACGCCGGCGCTGCCCAGGCTGCCGATCGAGGCACCGACGCCCGGGGGCAGCACGAGTGCTGCGGGCACCTCGCCGCTCTTCACCATCTGCTCGGCCGTCTCACGCGTCAGCGTCTCGCGCGCGTTGTCGCCCGGGCGTACCTGTCGAGTGGTGACGACGCTCAGCCCCGAATCAGCCTGCAGCGCCTCGACCAGCGCGCGGCTCTTCGCGCTCCGCTCCTCGTCCACCACGGCCACGGCCACGCGGCTCGTGCCGTTCATGCGATTGCCGCCGCCTCCGAAGATGACGGCGAAGATGGAGAAGAACGCGATCGGCACCACGAACGCGAGGATCTGCGCGGCGCGATCGCGGCGTAACTGTGTCCAGGCGTTCTTGACGATGAGCGCGATCATTCCCGCAGCTCCTTCCCGGTGAGCTTCAAGAACACGGCCTGGAGGCTCGCCGTCCGCACCTCGAGATCGCGCACCGCGAGCCCCTCGGCCTGCACGCGCGCGAGGAGCCCCGGCAGCTCGTGCGCCACGTCGGTGATGGTGGCGGTGAGCGTGCCGGCGTCCTCGCCGAGCGCGAATCCCGCGGGCGCTTTCGCCGCGGCGCGGTCCAGCGACAGGCGCACGCGGCGGCCGGTGAGCCCGGCCTGCTCCACCAGCTCGACCAGCGTGCCGGCGGCGACCGCGCGGCCGTGGTCGATGACCACGATGCGCTCGCAGCGCGCCTCCGCCTCCTCCAGGTAGTGCGTGGTGAGCAGCAGCGAGGTGCCGCGCGCGCGCAGGGCCCCGAGCATGTCGTAGATGGACTCGCGACTCTGCGGGTCCACACCCACCGTGGGCTCGTCCAGCAGCACGAGCTTCGGCTCGTGCAGCACGCCGCAGGCCAGGTTCAGGCGCCGCTTCATGCCGCCCGAGAACGTGCGCACGAGCGACGTCGCGCGGTCGGCGAGCCCGCTCCACTCCAGCGCCCACGCGATCCGCTCGCGCAGCCGCTTGCCCTCGATGCCGTTGAGCTTCCCGAACGTCTCGAGGTTCTCGCGCGCGGTGAGCAGCGGGTAGAGCGCGTTCTCCTGCGGTACCACGCCCAGGTCGTGCCGTGGCTTCTCGGGCTCGAGCACGTGGCCATAGAGCGAGATCGTGCCGCCGTTCAACCGCACGCGGCCCGCGATGGCGCGGATCAATGTCGTCTTGCCGGCGCCGTTCGGTCCCAGCAGTCCCAACAACTCGCCCTCGCCGAGCGCGAGCGACAGTCCATCCAGCGCGCGCGTCGAGCCGAAGCTCTTGCGCGCGTCGTTGATCTCCAGCACTGCCATGGTCGTCCTCCTCGACCGGCCCGGGCCGGCCGTCCCCGGCCGCGAGCGGCCGTTTTCACACGAGGACTATCCAGTGACAACGACTTACGGCGAAGCGGGACCCGGCAGACCGCATTTTTCGCGCGATGAACGGTCGCGACCGGCCGATGACCGACGGAGAACCGCTTGTCGGGGCATCGGCCCCACCCTAACGTTCGCGGGCGACCGCAAGATTCGGCACCCGCGTGAGACATCAAGACCATCGCTCCACATGGAGGTGGACCCATGCGCTTGAAGCACGCTATCGCCGCCGCACTCCTGGCCGCGGCGATCCTCCTGCCCGCACGAGCCGCGCGCGCCGAGGCTCATGCCTGGGCCGTTTCGGGGCTCGCCGGCTACGGGCAGTTCTCGGAAAAGCTCAAGTACCCCGCCGACTCGCTCGCCGATTCACCCATCTACGGCGGCCGCATCGCGCGCGGCATCGGTGAGTATTGGATCCTCGAGCTGGGCGGCGCGTTCGGCCAGACGCACGAGCTGCGCCGCAACGGCAGCGACGGCGACAAGGTCTCGCTCATGAACCTGTCCGCGTCGCTCATCGCGCAGCTGCCGCCGGCCGGCAACTTCGGCCGCTTCTACGCGGCCGCCGGTGGCGGGTACACGCAGTACGACTCCGACGGCGCGCCCGAAGATCTTCACTTCGGAACGTTCGAAGCGGCGCTCGGCTGGCACGTGCCGGTGACGCCCGCGCTGTCGGTGCGGCTCGAGGCGCGCAACGTGCTGAGCGTGCCGCACGAGAACTGGTCCACGGCGAACAAGGCCGACCAGCAGTACTGGGGTGGCCTCACGTACGGCTGGGGCGGCAAGCCAAAGGACACCGACCTGGACGGCGTGCCGGACAAGAAGGACAAGTGCCCGGGCACGCCCAAGGGCGCGACCGTGGATGCCACCGGCTGCCCGACGGATGCGGACGGCGACGGCGTCTACGACGGCCTCGACCAGTGCCCGAACACGCCGAAGGGCGCCACGGTGGACGCGAAGGGCTGCCCCACCGACTCCGACGGCGACGGCGTCATGGACGGCATCGATCAGTGCGCCGACTCGCCGAAGGGCGCGACGGTGGACGCGAAGGGCTGCCCGAGCGACACCGACGGTGACGGCGTGCTCGACGGCCTCGACCAGTGCCCGAACACGCCGAAGGGCGCGACGGTGGACGCGAAGGGCTGCCCCACCGACTCCGACGGTGACGGCGTCATGGACGGCATCGACCAGTGCCCGAACACGCCCGCCGGCCTGAAGGTGGACGCGATGGGCTGCCCGATCGAGGTGACGGAGAAGGAGACGGAGATGCTCGACACGGGCATGATCCGGCTCCAGAACGTGAACTTCGAGACCGGCAAGGCGACGTTGCTGCCCGACAGCTACGCCGCGCTCGACGAGGTCGGCGGCATCCTCCTCAAGTGGCCCCAGCTCTCGATCGAGATCGGCGGGCACACGGACTCGCGCGGTCGCGTGGAGAAGAACCAGATGCTCTCCGAGTCGCGCGCGCAGTCGGTGAAGAACTACCTCGTCGACAAGTTCCCGGGCCTCGCCACGGCGCAGCTCACGACGAAGGGCTACGGCTCCAACCGGCCGCTGGTGCCGAACACGTCGGCGCTCAACATGTCGAAGAACCGCCGCGTGGAGTTCAAGGTGATGAACCGCGAGGCGCTCAAGAAGGAGATCGAGCGCCGGAAGATGCTGAAGAAGTAGCGGGCCGCACCCGCTG